>OGIL01000538.1_pt1 | contig 22589 bp, 16 predicted proteins | sample 1571751 | NCBI WGS metagenome assembly OGIL01 (sample SAMEA2581964, study PRJEB24529) | metagenome | biome: Human gut stool | place: China | collected 2011 | reverse complement strand
GGGGCAAAGGTCCACTTCCGGGCGGCGGGTCCCTGTCCAGCGCAGGCCCCCGGCTTGTCCAACGCATTTCCACCCAGCGGCCCGCAGGCTTGCGCCGTTTTCTGTGTCCAGAATATAGGTGACTACCCGTTTATAGCCCATCGCCCGCGCCGCTCTCCATGCCGCGGCGTAAAGCATTGAACAGGCGTTGCGGGTTCCGTCCGTGCAAAGTCGGTTGACCTCCAATGTCCAACCGTCGTCAAGGTGGGGCGATACAGGACGGCCCACAATGGCAACCCCTACGATTTTTTCACCGTCAGATAGCCCAATGGAAAACTTATGCCCCACGGTTGCCCCGTGGTGTCGGTGGTTTTGCTCGACAAACGCGTTTGCTTCTCTAAGCGTCATCGGTACGATTTCAAGCACGTTGCGTTCCCTCGCTCTCTTGTGACAGCCACCAAAGCGGATTGTTCCGCTTGTCCTCATACGGACAAGGGCTACCATCGTCACAACTGACTTTCCCACACCCGGCGCAATACTTCCGCTGGAATGCTTCGTCCCACGGCGCTTCAATGACGGGCAGGCCCCGCAAGAAAGCGCCCAGCGTTTCCGGGTTCTTCGTGATTTCTTCAAAATTGTTCACCGTGGAACCTCCTTTACGAATTGACCGCGGTTTTGCCGCGGCGTTTGAAGTTCTCTTGCACGCGCTGTTGTGCAAGAACGGGGTTGTATGCTCTCCGCTGGTTGCGGTCAAGCCCGCCCGTTTCGCCACGTTTCAACTCCCGGTAGACGGTAGCCGTTGCCATACCCAGCCCATCGGCGATGTCTGCCACCCGGTCGCCGTTCAGGTATCGTGTGGAAATCTCCTTGCGGTCCTGAAAATCTATGTATCTGTACTGCCGCACTATTTCACCCCGTTTCTATTGTGTTTTAGCGCTGTTTATGGTAAAAAAATAAATGCGATAGAACGCGTACCCGTCATTCGACGTGGTATTTGTTCTTTCGCATTTAATATTACAAGCCGCCCAAATGCCGGAAATGCCAGAAAGGACTTTACTTATGCGGCGCAGCCCTGTATAATCATTTAAGATGGAAAATCGTCGAAAGACTATGCTGCAGGGCCATATGTCTGAGCGGGAGAGCCCCTATGATCGACCGACCGCACTCTTTTAAGGAAACACCGCGCAGTGAAAGCTGCGGTATTGCCTTAGCAGGACTGCGGTCAGTTTTTTTCTCTGCGAAAGGAGGGAGCATCGGTGAACCGCGTGTTCCGCGAGGAAAAGAAATATCTGATCTCGCTGCCGGAGGCGCTGCAAGCCTGCCATCGGCTCGCGCAGGTCATGCACGAGGACCCGCACAACGGCATAAGCGGCTACCCTGTCCGCTCGCTTTACTTCGATACGCTCGACGACAGGGACTTCCACGAAAAGGCTGCGGGCGTAGAGCTGCGGCGCAAGCTGCGCCTGCGCTGCTATGATCCGGCGGCAGACTTCGCCATGCTGGAGATGAAGCAGAAGCAGGGCGCAAGTCAGCTCAAGCGCTCTCTGCGCGTGACACGGGAGGATGCCCAAGCGCTCACGCGCGGCGACTACGCGCCGCTGCTGCGGTATCCGGAGTCTTTTGCCGCGGAGTGCTACGCGCTGATGCACAGCCGGTGCTATCGCCCCAAAACGATCGTAGAATACGACCGCAAGGCATTTATCGCCAAGGAGAACAAAATACGCATTACCTTTGACAGCCGCATTGTTTCCGTCGAGAGCTGCTTCGACCTCTTTTCACCGCGGCTGAACATGAACCCCGTGCTCGATCCGTACTGCGTGGTGCTTGAGGTCAAGTACAACGGCTTTCTGCTCGATTATCTTCGCGAGCTGATCAACAGCGTGGATCGCAGTGAGCTTTCTGTCAGCAAATATGTGCTTGCCCGCCAAAACGGATGTCAGACGAGGCTATAGGAGGAAAACACCATGAGACAACAGATCCTGAACCTTTTTACCACACCCCGCGATATGTCGTGGGAGGATATTCTGCTCAATATCGTCCTTGCCGCCGTGCTGGGCTTTTTTATCTTCCTGTCCTACGCCATCTCCCACCGCGGGACGATCTACAGCCGCAAGTTCAACGCCTCACTCGTCATTCTCGCGGTGCTGACGGGGACGGTCATGACCGTCATCGGCAACAACATCGCGCTGTCTCTCGGTATGGTGGGCGCGCTGTCCATCGTCCGCTTCCGCACCGCCATCAAGGACTCGCGCGATACGGTTTATATTTTTTGGTCCATCATTGTCGGCATCTGCTGCGGCGTGGGCGATTATGCCGTGGCCTGCATCGGCAGCGCCGTGACCTTCGCGGTGATCCTGCTGCTCGGCTGCATCAAGAGCGATAACCGGATGCTGCTCATCATCCGCGCCCACCGCAGCAAGCAGGAGCCGATCAAGGCGCAGGTCTACAAGCTCTTTCGCGCCAAAGCGACGCTGCGTGTGGAAAACACGACGGAGGATACGGTCGAACTGATCTACGAGATCACGCAAAAGCTCCTGCGCCGCGCGGAGCTGACAACGCCGGACATTCCCGGCAGCATCTATTCGCTGGGAAGCATCGACTATGTCAATCTTGTCATGCAGAACGACGAGGTGTCGAACTGAGAAACCGGAAAGAGGGGAGCGGAGACGAACATGAAATACAAGCGAATGGCTCTTGCGGCCTGTGCGCTGCTGCTTCTCCTATCCGCAACAAACCTGTCAGCCGTGCTGACCGATGAGCACCCACGCTATCATCAGCATCTTGAGCGCCCCGCCTATACACCCTGTGCCGACCACGGAGAAGATCTGCTCTGCTCTCATCTGCCGCTCGTTCTCATCGACACCGGCGGCGCGGAGATCCCCGGCGTTCCCATCCGGAGCGGCGGCAGCGGCCGTGAGGACGATGCTTTTACCACGACCGCAGACGGCAGTACGCTGCTGCGCGCGTCCGTCTCGGTGGTGGATCATGCCGAGGGCAACAATCACCCCACCGACACGCCGACGCTTCAGAGCGTCATTGACATTCGAGTGCGAGGCAACTCCTCGCGCTATTTTGATAAGCACAGCTATCTTGTCAAGACGCTGACGGACGACGGTGCGGCCTCGCGCGATGTCGCCATGCTGGGGATGGATGCCTTCGACGAGTGGGCGCTGCATGGGCCGTACCTCGATAAGACGCTCATCCGCAATTATATGTGGTACAATCTTGCGGGCGAGATCATGGACTACGCGCCGAATGTGCGCTTCTGCGAGGTACTGCTCAACGGAGTGTATCAGGGGCTTTATGTTATGACGGAGACTGTCAGCTCCGGCGCGGATGCCCGCTTGAAGCTCACGGAGCCGTCGAAGGACACGGTGCAGACGAGCTATGCTCTGCGCCTTGACCGCGGCAGCGGCAACGAGGTCAAAAACATCGAGACCTTCTCCCAATACGCCCTGCGAAATCTGCAGGATATAGACATCGTCTATCCGGGAACAAAATGGCTTACGCCGGAGCGCGCGGCGTGGATCGCACAGGATTTCTCCGACTTTGAAAAGTCACTCTACTCCTATGACTATGATACCGAGCCCTATGCATGGTGGGAGCAGGCGGACATGAGCTCTTTCGTGGACTACTTTATCCTCAACGAGTTTACCTGCAACTATGATGCGGGCTGGCTTTCCACCTATATCTACAGGGATGTGCGCGGCAAATACAAAATGTGCATCTGGGACTTCAACTCCGCCTGTGACAACTACAGTCATCCGGTCGCAGAGCCGCAGCATTTTGAGCTGCAATACAATGTCTGGTACTATATGCTCAGCAAAGACGAGAAGTTCATAAACGCCGTCATCGACCGCTACCGCGAGCTGCGTCAGGGCATCCTCAGCGACGAGTATCTCTGCGCCTACATAGACGACGTTACCGAATGGCTCGGCGATGCCGTCGAGCGCAACTTCTCCGTCTGGGGCTACACGCTCGAAAAGGATATGCTCTCCCCCGCGTGGCGCAACCCGCACTCACACGCGGCTGCCGTCGCGCAGATGAAGCGCTTTTGCATCGAGCGCGGCGCGTGGATGGACGAGAATATCGACATTCTTCGCCAGTACAGCCACGAATCCAAAAACAAGAAATTCAACCACTGAGCCACCACACCATCGAGAAAGGAGGGCGGCGGCTTGAAAAGATTTCTCATCGTGCTCACCGCCCTGATCTTAGGCTATCTCGCCTACGACACCGCGCGCTACTACCTCGGCTGGGACATCGACCTTCAGCCGGACGCGCCGGTCAGCGCTTTCATGTCCACCGACGCGCAGCACCTTTATATGGACCGCGGCGCGGGACCGGAGGAGTTCACCGTCAAGGGCGTGAACCTCGGCGTGGGCATCCCGGGCGAGTGGGCGACGGACTACGCCGTCAGCAAGGAGACCTATCTGCGCTGGTTTGCCCAGATGCAGGAGATGGGCGCGAACACCGTGCGCGTCTACATTACGCTCCACGACGACTTCTACAACGCCTTCTACGAGTACAACACCGCGCGCGAGGAGGCGAACGAGGAACCGCTCTGGCTCATCCACGGCGTATGGGTGAACGACTATATCCAAAACTCCCACCGCGACGCCTATGACAAGGACTTTCTTGAGACCTTCGTCAGGGACGGGCGCACACTGGTCGACGTTCTGCACGGCAACAAGAAGATCTCGCTCGGGCGGGGCACGGGATCGGGCTTTTACAATAAGGATGTTTCCCGCTGGGTCATCGGCTATATTCTCGGTGTGGAGTGGGAGGATGTGACCGTCACCTACACCAACCACAAATACCCCGATCTGCCGCCCTATCAGGGAACGTACCTCTCCGCGACGGAGGACGCCTCCGCCTTTGAATCCATGCTTGCGCAGGTGGGCGACCGGATCATTGAATACGAGAGCCGCCGCTACAAGACCCAGCGCCTTGTGGCGTTTTCCAACTGGCCGACCACCGACCCCTTCCTCTACCCGGAGGATATCACGACTTTCTTTATGAAGTGCGCGCAGGTGGACGTGGAGCACATCCGCACGGAGGATGCCTTCCTCGCCGGTCAGTTTGCCTCCTACCATGTGTATCCCTACTATCCCGACTATCTCAACTATATCCTCAACCCCGCGGCGATGGACCGCACGCCCATCTGGGACGGCAAGGCCGTCATCTCCCGTGCGGAGACCGGTCCCGGCACGCCCATCGGTTCCGTGCTGCGCCGATCGGACTTCTACGATGAGACCGGCGCGGCGAACACCTACCTTGCCTATCTGCGCGCCCTGCGGCGGCATCACACGATGCCCGTCGTCATCTCCGAGTTCGGCGTTTCCACCGGGCGCGGCATGGCGCAGATCGACCGGAACACCGGACGCAATCAGGGCCATATGTCCGAGCAGGAGCAGGGGCAGGCGCTCGTGGACTGCTGGCGCGACATCACCGCGGCAAACTGCGCGGGCGGCTGCGTCTTTACCTGGCAGGACGAGTGGTTCAAGCGCACCTGGAACACCATGCACGCGGTGAACCTGCAGCGCACGCCCTACTGGAGCGACTACCAGACCAACGAGCAGTATTTCGGTCTGCTCTCCTTCGACCCCGGCGAGGAGGAAAGCGTCTGCTATGTGGACGGCGACCTCAGCGAGTGGACGGAGGAGGATAAACTCTTCGATACCGGCACGCGCGCCCTTTCGATGAAATACGACGAGAAGTTCATCTATCTGCTCGCCTATGAAAAGGGCTTTGCGAACGGACAGAAAACGCTCTACATCCCCATCGACACCACGCCCAAGACGGGCAGCACCTACTGCGAAAACTTCGGCCTGCGCTTTGAGGACCCGGTGGACTTCGTCCTCGCCATCGACGGCAGGGACAACAGCCGCCTCCTGGTGCAGGAGCGCTACGAGGTGCTGCGCGCCATGTTCTACCACGAAACGCACGACGCGGACGCCTACCTTGACCCGCCCGACGCGGACACGCCGCTTTTCAAGCCCATCAGCCTGATGCTCCAGACGGCGACGCCGCTGCTCACGGGCAACTGGCAGGCAAGCTCTGAGACCTACGAGACGGGCGATCTTGCCTACGGCAACGCGAACCCCGCCGCGCCGGACTACGATTCCCTCGCGGACTTCATCTTCGCGGGCGACTATGTGGAGCTGAAGCTCCCCTGGCAGCTTCTGAACTTTTCAGACCCCTCGCGCATGACCATCCACGACGATTACTATGAAAACTACGGTGTGGACTACATCACCATCGACACGATGTACCTTGGTCTTACCGACGGCGCGGCGCAGGAGCGCACGCCGCTCTATCCCGCGGCGCTCAAGGGCTGGGGCAATACGGTCAGCTATCACGAGCGGCTCAAGCCCTCGTACTACATTCTGCAAAAGCTCTGGCAGTAAAACACACAAGAAAGGAAGAACGCCGGTGTTTGTTCAAATCCTGATCTACGTCTATCTCGGCATCTGCGCCGGCATGATCCTCTTTAACATTGTAACGGCGCTCCTTTCGCAGCGCAGGGAGCATCGGTCCTTCCGCGACGGCATCCGCCTTGAGCTGACGGTCTCGCAGGAGCTTGACCGTCTCGCGGAGACCGGAACGGTCAGCGAGAGGCATCTGCGCTTCATGGAGCGCAGACTGCGCCGCGTGAACGGCCTGGCGGCCTTTGACGCCGCGCTGGAGCGCCTGTGCGTGAGGCGGCCAGAGCTGACCCGCTCCTATCTGACGGCGCTTAACGGTGTAATGATCGCGCTGGCAGAGGATTACTGCCGCCGCGATGAGATCGAGGCGGCGTATTTTCCGTATATCATCCGGAAATACCGGCTTCTCGACGGGCAGGAGAACGAGGCGCTGAAAACGATGCTGCTCGACCTGTTGCATGAATCGAGCATCTACTGCCGCGAGAATGCCATGCAGGCGCTCTACACGGCGGGCGATCCCGCCGTCCTTGTGCGTGCGCTGCGGATCATCGACGCAAGCAGCCTCTATTATCACAGCAAGCTCCTCTCCGACGGCTTGCTGAACTACACGGGCGACACATGGGAGCTTGCCGACGCGCTTTGGGAGGCGTTTGATGCGTTTCAGCCGTGGATGCAGGTGACGCTGCTCAACTATTTCCGCTTTTCCTCCGGCACGCACTGTGAACGGGTGCTCGCGCTCCTCAACGACGGCGCGCGGGACGACGAGGTGCGCTTTTCCTGCCTGCGCTACCTCGGACACTACCCCTATCCCCCCGCCTACGCCGATCTGCTGCGCTATGCGACGCCCTCGGAAAACGCGCGCTGGGAGTATGCAGCCATCGCCTCGTCGGTGCTGGCGAGCTATCCCGGGGCGGAGACTGCGGCGGTGCTGGAGAGGAACCTCTATCATCCCAACTGGTATATCCGCTTCAACGCGTCAAAAAGTCTGGAGCAGCTCGGCTTCGGCTACCGCGATCTGATCGACGTGATCGAGGGGCACGACCGCTACGCCTCCGAGATCCTGCGCTATCGCTTTGATGTGCGGGAGCTGGAGGAGCGAAAGGAGGACGCAGTATGTACGACGGTATAAAGCTGTTTCTTGAGTGGGTGGGCTATTTCTTTATCGCTTATCTGATCGGCTACTCGACCTTTCTGTTTCTGTCGGTCGTCGTCGGCTCACTTGAGCTGTACAAGCACCGCCGGCAGGAAATGTTCAAAAGCATTCTGCCCTCGGATTACTACCTGCCCATCAGTATCATCGTTCCCGCCTACAATGAGGAGGTCACCGTGGTAGACACCGTGCGCTCGCTGCTGACGCTGGAATACCGCGCCTATGAGATCATCGTGGTGGACGACGGATCGAAGGACCGCACCTCGGAGGTGTTGGCCGAGACATTTGATATGCACCTTGTTCACCGGCCCATTCGCCGGCAGATCAACTGTCAGCGCGAGGAATACGTCTATGAGACACGCGCACAGAAGGTACCGGTGACGCTCATCCGAAAAAAGAACGGCGGCAAGGCAGACGCGCTGAACATGGGCATCAACGCCGCAAATTTCCCGTACTTTATCTGCATGGACGCGGACTCCGTTCTGCAGTACGACTCTCTGCGCCGCATCGCCCAGCCGATATTGGAAAACGGCAATGTGGTGGCGGTTGGCGGCATCGTCCGCATCTCCAACGATGTTGAGCTGGAAAACGGGCGCGTCAAACGCTACCGCCTGCCGCGCAGCATCCTCGCTTTCATGCAGGTGCTGGAATATGACCGTTCGTTTCTTGCCTCCCGCATTCTCTTTGACCGCTTCAACGGCTCACTCATCATTTCCGGCGCCTTCGGGCTGTTCAAAAAGGATACCGTCATCGCGGCAGGGGGCTATGACAGCGGAACGATGGGCGAGGATATGGAGCTTGTGGTCAAGCTGCACGAATACTGCACGGTCAACAACATCGACTATGCCATTCGCTACGCATCCGACGCGATCTGCTGGACGCAGGCGCCCGAGCGGCTGCGCGATCTGTGCAAGCAGCGCAAGCGCTGGCATCTGGGCCTGTTCCAGAGTATGTACAAGCATCGCGTCATGTTTTCCAATTACAGGTTCGGCGCGGTGAGCTTTGTATCCTATTTCTATTTCCTCATTTACGAGCTGCTTTCGCCGTTTATCGAGGTCTTCGGCGTGTTCACGATGGTGCTCGCATGGTGGTGCGACCTCATCAACGTGCCGTTCATGCTGCTCTTTTTCCTGATCTACGCTGTGTTTGGCTCGGTCCTGACGCTTACCGCCTTTTTCTCGCGCATCTACACGGCGGACCTCACGCTCTCGTTCGGCGACGGCCTCAAGGCCGTCTGTCTGTGTCTCTTTGAGCTGGTGTTCCTGCGCTTTATTCTCGCATGGGTGCGCTGCACGGCCTTTATCGGCTATAGGAAGAAAAAACTCAGCTGGGGGCGCATCGAGCGCCGCAAGATCGATTTGAAATAGAGGGGGTGCCGCCTGTGCGCCGAAAAAAGCTCTTGGAAATCACGCTCTGCGCCGTGCTGACGATCGGAGCGCTGCTGTGCTGTATGCAGGATGCAAGCGCGAGGGAGACGCTTCTGATCTCGGGAAACGCCGATCTCTATCCCATCGAGTCCTATGACCGCGGCAGAGAATGCTATGTCGGATTGCTGCCGGAGCTGTACGAGCGCCTGAGTGAGCAGACAGGGTACGATCTTGTCTATCTTCCGTACAGCAAGAACACAACGCAGGCGCAGCAGACCGCAAACCGGCAGGCGGACATTATTTCCGCCTATCCCTCCGGCACGGTCGACAGCGGCGCGATGCGCCGTCAAGTGCTGCTCTGCACGATAGAACATGACGGCGCAGAGCGCGCGATATATGTTGGCTTTACCAACGCACTCACGCCGGAACTGGCCGGCGCGCTTGCACAAGCGCTGGAGGACCTCTCCGGCGCGGAGAGCATCGGCGTCCTGGCAGACTATATGAATAGCAGCGGCGCGGAAGCCTACCGTACCAGGTGGCTCATTACGCTCGCCGCATTGATCGCGGCGATGCTTGCCGCGGCGGTCGCGCTGATAGTCTTTGCGCGAAAAAAGCATGCCGAGCAAAAGACCAACGCCCTCATCGACCCGCGCTACGGCATCGGCAACGACGGGTATTATCTGAACTGCATGGAAACGCTCATCCCCGCCCCGCTCAGAAGCATCGTCTATGTCTTCTGCATCGGCTGCGATATGCCCTCGCTCGAACGGCGCTTTGGCGAGGCGGAGCGCGGGGAGATCTTCTCCCGCGCGGCGGAGTATCTGCGCCTTGGCTGCGGACGCGAGGAATACCTCGCCTGTGTGGGGCGCGGGATGTTCGCGCTCGTGTGTCAGTGCGGCAGCCGCGAGGCGGCACAGCAGCGCGCCGAGGGGCTTATCCGCGGGCTGGACGGCTACCTTGCGGGCTTCCGCGCCGAATATGCCGGCGCGTTCCGCGCGGGCATCTGCTCGCTGTCGGAAAACCCCGACTGCGGCGCCGAGGCTGCGCTCTACAACGCGCGCCAGGGCTGTGCCCACGCGTTCCGCACGGAAACGCCCTGCGCGTTCAGCACGCGCGGCATGATCGACGAGAGCGAGCAGCTCGAGCGTCTGCGCGGCAGCATGAGCAAGGCGGTGGAAAAGGGCGAATTTGAGCCGTACCTCCAGTTCGTTGTCGATCGTGCCGGCACGGTCGTCGGCGCGGAGGCCGTTTCGCGCTGGCAAAATCCGGAGGAGGGACTGCTCAAGCCCTCAAAATACATCGACCTGATGATCCGCGCCGGCACGATCACCGAGCTGGATCTCTATATGCTCCGCTGCGCGTGCGTGCAGCTCCAGACGTGGAAGCGGGAGGGGCGCGGGACGCTGTGGCTCTCGTGTAACTTCACGCGCCAGTCCATCGCAGACGAAAAGATCCTCGCGCGCGTGCACGAGATCGTCGAGCAGTACGACTTTACGCGCGACCGCCTTGTGGTGGAGCTGACGGAGGACTCCTACGCGCACGACCGCGAGGCGGCGCTGCGGACGATCGAGGGGCTGCACGCGATGGGGCTTCGCATCGTGCTGGACGATATCGGCGCGGGCTATTCCTCGCTCTCCGACCTGAGCACCTACCCAATCGACGGCGTGAAGATCGACCGCAGCATCGTGATCGAGTCTGCCTTGCCGCGTACCCGCGCGCTGCTGGAGGGCATGATCCGTCTTTCGCACGACATGGGCATCCGCGTGCTGTGCGAGGGCGTGGAGGACAAGGCAACGTGCGACGCCGTGCTTGCGGCGGGCTGCGACTTCATTCAGGGCTTTTATTTCTCGCGCGTCCTGCCCGGGCGCGAAGCGGAATCCTTCCTGCGCAGCCTGGCGGCGCGCGACAGGGAGGAAGGATAAAGGAGAAATGAACATGGTCAACAAAAAACGAGTAGGCATGATGGTGGCGGTCACGCTCCTGATCGGCGTGCTGCTCTTCTGTTCGGTCTTTTTCCTCGTCCGGCGGGCGAATCGTGAGATCACACAGCGCTCCTTTGACGAATTGGCTACCGCGACGCGCCAGATCGCAAAGGATCTTGCCGACGCGGCGAACGCGGACCAGACCATCCTCTCCGCCATGGCGGAGCTGATCGCGGGGCATGACGAGCGTGACAATGACGCGGTGCTGCGCATCATGAAATCCTTCAGCCTCAGTGAGACCTTTGTCTCCACCGTCGCGCTGCTGCGACCCGACGGCACGCTGCTGCTGACCGACGGCACCCGCTACGACGTTTCCGGCACATTCGATTTTGAAACAGAGGCGGCGCGGGGCGCGTACATCTCAGACCGCGTGACAAGCTACTTTGCGCCGGAAAAGCTGGTGGTGCGCAACGTCGTGCCGGTGGTGCGCGACGGCGAGACCGTCGCCATCCTCTACGGCGTCGTCCCCCTGCAGGAGCTTTCCCGAAACTATCAGATCGACCTCTACAACGGCAATGCCTTCCTCCTTCTTGTGGACGGCAACAGCGGCGACATCCTGCTGGATACCTGGCACGACTCGCTCGGCAACCTCTCGGAGCTGCGCGGCCGCAAAATGCTCAAGGGCTACACCTACGAGCAGGCGATGGAAAAAATCCCCAACGGCATCAGCGGCGATATGTGCACCGTCTCCCAATCCACGGGGCTGACGCTCTACCTGCACTACGAGCCGGTCGGCATCAACAACTGGAGCGTCGTGCTCGGTGTGAGCGAGGCGGAGGCGCTGGCGGGCACGCGCGGCGTGGTGGAGACGCTTTCGATGATGGCGATCATTGTCACCGCGCTGCTGCTGAGCTATCTTGGCTTTATGGTCTGGTATCTCGCCTCGGCGCGGCGCGGCGTTTACCGTATGAGCATTACGGACCAGGGCACGGGCCTGATGAACCGTGTCGCCTATGAGAAGTGTCTGCGCAAGAGCGACCAGCGCGTCATCGCTCCGGCCGCCTGCATTTATATCGACGCGAACGGCCTGCACGAGATCAACAACGAGCGCGGTCACGAGGCGGGCGATCAGCTGCTGCGCGCGGTCGCAGAGCGTCTGCGGGAGCAGTTTCCGAGGGACGATCTCTACCGCGTCGGCGGCGACGAGTTCGTCGTGTTTCCCGCGCCGGCGGCAGAGGCGGAATACGAGGCGCGGATGCGGGCGGTTTCTGAAAGCCTTGCCGCGCAGGGCTACAGCATCTCCTACGGCATCGCCGTCTGCGAGGCGGCAAACGGGCTAAGAGAGCTGGTCCGCGAGGCGGACGAGAAGATGCTCGGGAGCAAGCGCGCCTACTACGCCGAGCACGATCGCAGAAGGCCGAGATAACGCCAAGACGATAAAATGACCGCCGGACGATACCGGCGGTCATTTTGTCGTCCAACCAACAAAACCGCTTTAGAATATCGTTCATGATAAGTCCCCCTCTCCGCATGATCTCAACCCTTATTTTCTTAGAGATGAGCAAAACAAACCCTAAAACAAAAGGGCGAATGGTCATCTTATTTTTTATACACATTGAGGCTTAAAGTAACTGTGATATTGGTGATTGGAAAAGAGTGTTCATTTGCAATTCTAAGGGGTGCCCACGGTATTTGCCGCGAAAACCTGTGGAAAGAGTGATAGGGGTGAAATTTTCAACGACTGGCAAAGGCATTTTAAGGGGAAATAGTCAATAACCAAGGCACCGCTTCTGCAAGAATTTTGAGCAAAGAAAGGCTTGCAATTCAAGAAAATCTCGTGTACGATGCCATCCCAATTTTGAAAGCGGAGGTATGGTTTATGTGCAAAGAGAAGGAAATCACTGTGCTCAAGGTCAGCCCTCATAAGAAACCGGAAGTAGTCACCCTGAAAAATGAGTTGTCGGCTCTGCAAGAAGCCGTGAGCAGTGGAGTGAAGGACTACCATCACCTGATCCAGTTGGTCGGCGCGGAAGAAGGCGTAGACCTGCTCCTGAACGATGAGGGTACCTTCTTGTCGCGGCCGCGGTCGGCGGGATCGTTGTGCTGATCGGCAAAATTTGACAGCGGAAGAAAAAAGGTTCCCAAGCCATTGGCTTGGGAACCTTTTTCGCATCGCCGCGCGATGCAGAGGATCAAAGGAGAGGTTCATAAAGAAGTTTGGAAGAGATCGTTTCAGATACGGCTGCGGATCTCCGCACCCATGGCCTTGCAGCCGACGAGTTGGCAGTTTTCCTGCATGATGTCGCCGCAGCGGAAGCCCGAGCGCAGCGTTTTATCCACCGCGCGCTCGATGGCGTCGGCCTCGGCGGCCATGTCGAAGCTGTAGCGCAGCATCATTGCGGCGGCCAGGATCGTGCCGATGGGGTTCGCCTTGTCCTGTCCCGCAATGTCCGGCGCGGAGCCGTGGATGGGCTCATAGAGCCCGTTCGTGCCGTCGCCCATGCTGGAGGACGGGATCATGCCGATCGAGCCCGTGATCTGGCTCGCCTCGTCGGAGAGGATGTCGCCAAAGAGATTTTCGGTCACGATGACGTCGAACTGGCTCGGGTCACGCACGAGCTGCATCGCCGCGTTGTCGACATACATGTGGCGAAGCTCGACATCGGGGTAGTCCTTCGCGACCTCTGTGACCGTCTTGCGCCAGAGACGCGAGGTGTCGAGCACGTTGGCCTTGTCGATGGAGGTGACGCGCTTGCGGCGCTTGCGCGCGGTCTCGAACGCGACGCGCGCGACACGCTTGATCTCGTGCTCGGAGTAGGCCATGATGTCGGTGGCCTTCTGCTCGCCGTTCGCCTCTTCCGTGCGGTGCTCGCCGAAGTACACGCCGCCGATGAGCTCGCGCACAACGACGAGGTCGATGCCGCCTTCCGCGATGTCGGCGCGCAGCGGGCAGGCGGCGGAGAGCTCGGAGAACATCTTCGCAGGGCGCACGTTCGTGTAGAGACCCATGCCCTCGCGCAGCTTGAGAAGGCCACGCTCGGGACGGTTGGCGGCGGGCTGGTCGTCCCACTTCGGGCCGCCGACCGCACCGAGCAGCACGCTGTCCGCGTTGCGGCAGGTCGATAAACTCGAATCCGGCAGCGGCACGCCGAATTTATCGATGGCGGTGCCGCCCATCGGCGCGTCGACGTAGGTGAAGGTGTGGCCAAACTTCGCGGCCACGGCGTCTAAAACGCCCATGGCCTCGGTGACGATCTCGGGGCCGATGCCGTCGCCCTTGATGATGGCAATGGTCTTGTTCATTTCGCCGCCTCCTTTGCCTTGAGCGAGGCCATCAGGCCGCCGCGCGCGATCATGTCCTTGATAAACGGCGGGAAGGGCTCGGCCTGATACGTCGTGCCCTTTGTCACGTCTGTGATGACGCCGGTGTCGAAGTCGACTGTTACCTCGTCGCCGTTTTCGATCTCCGCGCTCGCGGCGGGGCACTCCAAAATGGCGAGGCCGATGTTGATAGCGTTGCGGTAGAAGATGCGGGCGAAATTCGCCGCGATGACGCAGGAGATGCCGCTCGCCTTGATGGCGACGGGCGCGTGCTCGCGCGACGAGCCGCAGCCGAAGTTTACGCCCGCGACCATGATGTCGCCGTCTTTGACGCGGTGGATGAAGTCCTTGTCGATGTCCTCCATGCAGTGGGAGGCGAGCTCCTTGTGGCTCTGGGTGTTCAGATAGCGCGCGGGGATGATGACGTCCGTATCGACGTGATCCCCATACTTATGGACAATGCCGTGTGCATTCATTTGTTCATGACCTCCTCCGGATGAGAAATGTGGCCGGTAATACCAGACGCCGCGGCGACAGCCGGAGAGGCGAGGTAGACCTCGCTGTCGACGTGGCCCATGCGGCCGACAAAGTTGCGGTTGGTGGTGGAAACGCAGCGCTCGCCGGCGGCGAGGATGCCCATATAGCCGCCGAGGCACGGCCCGCATGTGGGCGTGGAGACGATGCAGCCCGCGTCGAGGAAAATATCGGTGTAGCCCTCGTGCATGCAGGCGCGGTAAACTTCCTGCGTGGCGGGGATGATGATGCCGCGGACGTTCGGGGCCAGGTGATGGCCCTTCAGGATCGCAGCGGCAGCGGCCATGTCGGGGAGCTGGCCGTTCGTGCACGAGCCGATGACGATCTGGTCGATGGCGATGTCGCTGCCCTCGCGCGCGCTGTGCGCGTTTTCGGGCAGGTGCGGCCAGGCGACCGTGCAGTCGACCTTGCCAAGGTCGATGTCGATGACGCGCTCGTATTCTGCATCGGGGTCGGCCTCGAACGCTGTCCAGGGGCGGTCCACGCGGCCCTCAACATAGGCGCGCGTCACGTCGTCGACGGGGAAGATGCCGTTTTTGCCGCCCGCCTCGATGGCCATGTTGCAGATCGTCAGGCGGTCGTAAATCGTGAGGTTCTTGACGCCCTCGCCGGAAAATTCGATGGACTGGTAGCGTGCGCCGTCCACGCCGATCATGCCGATGAGCGTCAGGATGACGTCCTTGCCGGAGACAAACGGGCGGAGCTTGCCGGTGAGATTCACCTTGATGGCGGACGGGACCTTGAACCACGTCTCGCCCGCGGCCATGGCCGCGCCCATGTCGGTCGAGCCGACGCCGGTGGAGAATGCGCCGAGCGCGCCGTAGGTGCAGGTGTGAGAGTCCGCACCGATGACGGCCTCGCCCGGGGCGACAAGCCCCTGCTCGGGCAGCAGCGCGTGCTCGATGCCCATCGTGCCGACATCGTAGAAGTGGTCGATGTCGAAGCGGCGGGCAAAGGTGCGGCACTGCTTGCACTGCGTGGCGGACTTGATGTCCTTGTTCGGTGCGAAGTGATCCATCACCATCGCAATGCGGCTCTTGTCGAAGACCTTTTCAAAGCCCGCGGACTCAAATTCGTTGATGGCCACGGGGGTCGTGATGTCGTTGCCGAGGACGAGGTCGAGCTTTGCCTGGATGAGCTGGCCCGCGCGCACGCTCTCAAGTCCTGCGTGCTTGGCGAGAATTTTCTGCGTCATTGTCATGCCCATGTCGCGTTTCTCCTTTCAGTTGCCGGATTCCATGATCTTGTTGATGCCGTTGACGTAGGCGCGGATCGACGATTCGATGATATCGGTCGAGAGACCCGAGCCGGTGTACGAGCGCCCGTCGGGGCCGGAGACCTTGACCACGGCCTCGCCGATGGCGTCCTCGCCGTCCGTGACGGCGTTGAGGCTGAAGCTCTCGAGCTTCACGTCCATATGAAGCATGCGGTTGATAGCCTTGAACGAGGCGTCCAGCGGGCCTGTGCCGATGGCGACGTCTTCGATCTGCTCGCCGCCGCGCTGGAGCTTGATGCACGAGATGTTCGGCACGCCGTGGCCCGTGTTGACCACATGACTCACGAGCTGGCAGCTGCCCTGCGCCGCGGCCTGACGGTGGAGCACGAGCGCCTCAATATCGCTGCTCGTGATGCTCTTTTTCTTGTCGGCGAGATCCTTGAAGCGGGTGAACACGCTTTCAAGCTCCTCGTCGCTCAATTCGTAGCCCATGGATTCGAGCTTTTCGCGCAGCGCGTGCTTGCCGGAGTGCTTGCCGAGCACCATCGTGTTCTGCGGGATGCCGACGTCGGTGGAGTTCATGATCTCGTACGTTCTTGCATTGGCAATGACGCCGTGCTGATGGATGCCCGACTCGTGCGCGAAGGCGTTCGCGCCGACAATGGCCTTGCTCGGCGGGATGGGCACGCCCGTGATGTTGCTCAGCAGCTTGCTCGAGCGGTAGATCTGCTTGGTGTTCACGCCGGTCTCGGCGTCGTAGAAGTCCTTTCTCGTGCGCAGCGCCATGACGATCTCTTCAAGGCTCGCGTTGCCCGCGCGCTCGCCGATGCCGTTGACCGTGCATTCGACCTGCGTCGCGCCCGCGCGGACGCATTCGAGCGAATTCGCGACCGCCATGCCGAGGTCGTTGTGGCAGTGGACGGAGATGTCGACGTGCTCGACGCCCTCGATGTTTTCACGCAGGTAGGTGATGAGGTCATACATCTCCTGCGGCGTGGAGTAGCCGACGGTGTCGGGCACATTCAGCGTCGTCGCGCCCGCGGCGACGGCAGTGGAGTAGCAATGGGCCAGAAACGACCAGTCGGAGCGGGAGGCGTCCTCGGCGGAAAACTCGATGTCATCGCAATAGCTCTTGGCGTAGGCGACCATCTCGCGGATGCGGTCGATGACCTGCTCGTGCGTCATCTTGAGCTTGTACTCCATGTGGATGTCGCTCGTCGCAAGGAAGACATGGATGCGGGGGTGGTTGGCCTCCTTCACGGCGTCCCACGCCGCGTCGATATCGCCCTTGGCGCAGCGCGCGAGCGAGGCGACCGTGCAGTTCGTCACCGCGGCGGCGATGGCCTGCACGCTCTTGTGGTCCATCGGAGACGCGATGGCGAAGCCTGCCTCGATCACGTCGACGCCCAGCTTTTCAAGCTGCCGGGCCATTTCGATCTTTTCCGTCAGATTCATGCTGCAGCCGGGGGACTGCTCGCCGTCTCTCAGGGTCGTGTCAAAAATTTTAATGCGTTTCATGGTGTGTTCCTCCTGCTCTTTTTTCTCTCGCATAGCAACAAAAAAAGCCTTCGTCTCTTCCCTTGAAGAGACGAAAGCTCAAAACTTCCGCGGTACCACTCTTGTTGGCATAAAATATGCCCGCTTTCTGCATCGGCTTAAAATCAAGCGAATGCGCCTCGTTGGTAACGGTGAGGAGATCCGGCTGCGCCTAAACGAAAATCGTCTCAGCGGAGCTACTCAGGGGCCAGTGACATCATCCCGCTCTGCATTGCCTCGCAGCGACCGGCAACTCTCTGAAGCGTCTGTAGGACGAATTTTTCCCCGTCATGGTATTTGTGAACTATGAGATTTAATGATGCTACTATAATCGCCCGCCCCCGCTTTGTCAAGCAGGGAAAAAGAAATTTGCGCTTTGACAAAAAACCGCGCGGCGGAAAAACATATTTTGCGCACTTTGAACGGAGAAAAAGGCGGGAGAGCAAAAGAAAAGAGAACGCGCAAGCGTTCCCTTTTTTGCCAAAATTTCTTACCTGCCGCCGAAGATCAGGCTGCCGAGCCCCGTGGAGGTCAAAAACAGAATGAGCATGACAACGGGCACGACATACTTCATCATCACGCTGTAGAGCTTGGCGCGGCCGAAGTGTTCGCCGTTTTTCTCGACCTCGGCAATGATCCATTTCGGACCCACGACCCAGCCGACCAAAATGCTCGTGAGCAGGCTGATAAACGGCATCAGGAAGCTGTTGCTGATGTAGTCCATCACGTCGAGCAGCTGCGCGGTCGAGCCGTTGGGCAGCGGGAGCTCGAAGTAGAGCGCGTTGTAGCCCATGCAGATGAGCACAGCCGTCACGAGCGAGTAGACGCCCACGGCGGCGCACATCTCCCTGCGCGACTTGTGGAAGATCTCCATGCAGTTGGCGACGAGCGTCTCCATGACGGACACGCAGCTCGTCAGCGCGGCGAAGCCGAGCGCGAGGAAGAACACCGCGCCGATGACGCGGCCCACGCCGCCCATCGCGGCGAAGACCTTCGGCAGGCTGATGAACGTCAGGCTCGGGCCGCTGGCCATGCCGTCGGTGCCGAGGAAGACATAGACGGCGGGGATGATCATGAGGCCCGCGAGGAACGCGACGCCCGTGTCGAAAATTTCGATCTGGTTGTTGGCCTTGTTGAGGTCGACGTCGTCCTTGACGTAGCTGCCGTAGGTGATCATGATGCCCATGCTGACACTGAGCGAGAAGAAGAGCTGACTCATCGCGTCGAGCGCGATGTTCAAAGAGCGCTGGACGGTCAGGCCCGTGAAGTCGGGCTTAATGTAGACGAGCAATCCTTCGATACCCGTGCGCGTCATGCCGCTCTCGTCGGTGTAAGAGAGCGTGAGCGAGAAGATGGCGATGCCGATGATGAGAAGGAGCAGACCCGGCATGATGTAGCGGGAGTATTTTTCAATGCCCTTTTCCACGCCGCAGTACACGACCCACGCCGTCAGCGCCAAAAAGATCAGCATGAAGACGATGGGCGAGACGGGGGAGGTGATGAACGAGGTGAAGAACCCGTCCTGCGCGGCGGCATCGCCGCTTGAGACGAGGTAGAGGGTAAAATACTTCGTAATCCAGCCGCCGATGACGGAGTAATACGTCATGATGAGCGTGGGGACGAGGAAGGTGAGGTAACCCAAAAACTTCCACTTCTTGTTGAGCGTTGCAAAGGCATTGAGGGCGTTCTGCTTCGTGCGGCGGCCAATGGCTACGTCAGTCGTCAGCAGGGTGAAGCCGAATGTCAGCACCAGCACCAGATAGACGAGCAGGAACAGTCCGCCGCCGTCCTTGGCACAGAGATAGGGGAAGCGCCAGATATTGCCGACGCCCACCGCGCTGCCCGCCGCAGCCAGCACAAAGCCGAGCGAACCGCTGAAACTACTGCTTTTTTTCATGTTCGATTCTCTCTTTTCTTTCATGTAAATGGAATGACCAATCCCCTATTATAGCAGAAGAAACCGAATTGGCAAGGGGAGAAGCGCTGAAAAATGCAGGAATTCTTGCGAAAATGTGAAAAATATCTCACCAGCGGCTTGCTGATGAGATATTTTATTCATAGCAGGATTAGATTTTGTCATGGCCGGCGGCTTCGTCGGTGAAGACGGCCTCGAATTCCTCAGCGCTCATCGTCTCGTGCGCAAGCAGGAATTCCGCCACGGCGATGAGGTGCTTCTGATCGCGCGAGAGGATGTCCTCGCAGCGCTCGTAGGCCGCGTCGACGATGGACTTGACCTCCTCGTCGATCTGTGCGGCGACCTGCTCGGAATACGGCTTGGCCTGCGCCATCGAGCGGCCGATGAAAATTTCATCGTGGCCGGATTCAAACGAGATCGAGCCGAGCCTGTCGCTCATGCCGTACACCGAGACCATCTTGCGCGCAATCTGCGAGGCGCGCTGGATATCGTTCGACGCGCCGGTCGAAATGTCGCCGAGCATCAGCTTTTCCGCCACGCGCCCGCCAAGCAGCGAGACGATCTGCTCTTCCATATAGCGCTTGGACTGGTACGAGCGGTCCTCCGTGGGCAGCGAGATCGTCATGCCGCCCGCGCCGCCGCGCGGAACGATCGTGATCTGGTGCACGGGATCGTGCGTCGGCAGTGCGTGCATCACGATGGCGTGACCGGCCTCGTGATAGGCGGTCAGCTTGCGCTCGTGCTCGCTGACGACGCGGCTCTTCTTCTCGGGACCTGCGATGACCTTGATCTCCGCCTCGGAGAAGTCGGACATCGTGATGAGCTTGCTGCCGCGGCGCGCGGCGAGCAGCGCCGCCTCGTTCGAGAGGTTCTCGAGGTCCGCGCCCGTGAAGCCGGGCGTTCCCTTGGCGACGGTGGAGAGGTCCACATCCTCGGCAAGGGGCTTATTCTTGACATGGATCTTCAGGATCTCCTCGCGGCCGCGGATGTCGGGAAGCCCCACGTAGACCTGACGGTCGAAGCGGCCCGGGCGCAGCAGCGCGGGGTCGAGGATGTCGGCGCGGTTCGTCGCCGCCATGACGACGACGCCCTGATTCGTACCGAAGCCGTCCATTTCGACGAGCAGCTGGTTGAGCGTCTGCTCGCGCTCGTCGTGGCCGCCGCCAAGGCCCGTGCCGCGCTGACGGCCTACGGCGTCGATCTCGTCGATGAAGATGATCGCGGGGGCGACCTTTTTCGCCTGTTCGAAGAGGTCGCGCACGCGGCTCGCGCCGACGCCGACATACATTTCGACAAAATCAGAGCCGGAGATCGACAGAAACTGCACGCCTGCCTCGCCCGCGACCGCGCGGGCCAGCAGCGTCTTGCCCGTGCCCGGAGGGCCGACAAGCAGCACGCCCTTGGGGATGCGCGCGCCGAGGTCGATGAACTTGCCCGGCGCTTTCAAAAAGTCGACGATCTCCTGCAATTCCTCTTTTTCCTCATCCGCACCGGCGACGTCAGAGAACGTCGTGGGGCGCTTGTTGTCTCCGCCGGTCTTGAACGACGCCGTGCCGAATTTTGCCATGCGGTCGCCGCCGCCTCCGCCCGCGGAGCGGACGGAGAGGAAGTACCAGATGGCGAAAATGCCGAGCACCGCTAAAATATAAGGTGCGAACATCGCGACATAGTTGATCGAGTGGTCGGCGGTGAAGTCGTAGTCCTCAATGATGCCGTCGGCCTTCTGCTGCTCGATGAGCTCGCCTAAGTCGTCATAGAAGAGCGTCACGCTGAAAAGGTCCTTTTTGAGCTCCGTTTTGCCGTCGATGGGCTCGCGCAGCTTCATGCGCAGCGTGGTGTCCGTCACCGTGAAGGCCGAGACCTGCTCGGATTCGAACAGCTCGCGGACCTCGGCATACGACGGTTCGGCCTCCACCGGCTTGTTCATAAAGCCGTAGACGCCGACGAGCACCAGCAGGACCGGTGGTTCCGCCAGCTGGGCTACATTGACAGCAAAAACTTTGCGCCGATGGTCCGCTGCCCGGTGCTGTTCGGCACGGGATTGGATGACGTTATCTGCCCGCCGCAGACCCAGTGCGCCGTGTACAACAATCTGCGCTGCGCCAAGAAGCGGTATCTCTTCCCCGGGTACGGGCATGAGGAGATCCCGGAATTTGACGATATGCTGCTGGACTTTTTCACCAGCAAGGAGGCTGTGCTATGACCATCACCGAGCAAAAGGCATTTCTGCGCAGCTACACCGGGCAGGCGCAGGCCCCCGCTGATTTTGCGCAGCGCTGGCAGGAGACTGCGGCGGCACTGCACCCCGCGGTAAGCTGTGCGCCCGTCGCATTCGGCAACCCCTGCGGCGTGTACGAGCGGCTGACCGTCACCTTTGACGGGCGCAGCGTCACGGCCCGGGTCATCCGCCCCGCCGCGGACGGCGTGCATCCGCTGCTGCTGATGTACCACGACCTGAACCGCGGCGTGCGCGGCTGGCACCATATAACGCGCTTTCTGGCGCTGGGCCTCGGCGTTGTCGCGCCGGAGGCCGAGCCGTTGCGGGAGGATTGGAAGGTGCAGCCCGCACAGGCGGCGTTCCGGCAGCGCTATCTCGACGCGCTGGCCGTGGCAAAGGCCGCGCTGGCGCTGCCGTGGGCGGATACAGGCCGCGTGTACACGTTTGGCGAGGGCTTCGGCGGCGGACTGGCGCTGCTGGCAGCGTCGCTCTGCCCTGCAGTGTCCCGCTGCGCAGCGCTGGATCCGCTGCCGGGAGATTTTGCCGGCCTTGGTCTGCCCGGATACGACGAGCTGGATGCAGCGAATTTCGCACCGCTCTGCCGTGCCGAGGTGCTGCTGGGCACCTGTTTGATGGACGAGTACGCCCCGCCCAAGGGTCAGGCCGCGATTTACAACCGCCTGAGCTGTCCTAAGCAGTGGAAGCTCTACCCCAAATACGTGCATGAGCGCGTCAACTTTTTTGAAAATCAGATGCTGTGCTTCTTCAAGGACGGCATCCCGGAAGCATAAGGTACACCATGTCTGAAGCAACACCGTTCGGCATCTATCTGCACATTCCCTACTGCAAGGCAAAATGCCGCTACTGCGATTTTTATTCAGCCCCCGGTGCGCGCGGCGTGCCGCAGAGCTACGTGGACGCGCTGCTGCGGGAACTGGCGAAAAACACCCGCCGCCCCGACACGCTGTACTTTGGCGGCGGCACCCCGGCATTGCTGGTGCCC
>OGIL01000523.1_pt1 | contig 22803 bp, 16 predicted proteins | sample 1571751 | NCBI WGS metagenome assembly OGIL01 (sample SAMEA2581964, study PRJEB24529) | metagenome | biome: Human gut stool | place: China | collected 2011 | reverse complement strand
TATCCTCCTTCTGGTCCGACCAGGACCATAAAATAGGATACCATAACTTTATAAGAACAGTCAATAGCTTTTTGCCCCGGAAATTGGTATCATTAGGGTGAGTTCATGCAGAAAAATCGCCCTTGAGGCGGAGATAAAGGAGATTTCACATGGGAAAGAACATCAACGGCGACCGGCCCACCGCGTTCCCCCTGGAGCAGGAGAAGCTGCCCTTTACCATCCCCGTGGTGGAGGAGCCCCGGCCCAAGATCGCCAAGCTGGTGGCCATGATCACCGACCGGGTGCCCGCCAAGCTCAAGGGCGTCAAGGGCAACGACCCGGAATACTGGGGCCTGGCGGACCTGATCAGCGACGAAATGGCGGACGTGGCCCTGAAGATGGGGGTCCGCAAGCCCAAGACCATCGGGCAGCTGATGAAGCTGACCAAGCTGGAGCGGGAGCCTTTGCAGAAGCTGCTGGACGACATGGCCTGGGTGGGCCTGATCGAGTATAACTGGGAGAATCTGGACGGGAAGAACCCCAACCACGAAAAGCGGTATGTCCTGCCCCAGTTCGTCCCCGGCAGCGCGGAGTTCTTCAATATGCGCCGCAGCCAGATGGACGAGCATCCCCAGGTGGCGGCCTTCTTCGAGCGGATGACCTTCCTGCCCCTGGAAAAGATCACCCCCATGGTGCCTCCCGGAGGCGCCGGCATCGGCATGCACGTGATCCCCGTGGAAAAGGCCATCGAGACGGAGAACGAGGCCGTGGGCCTGGAAAAGATCTCCTATTGGCTGCACAAGTACGAGGGCAAGTACGCCAAGAGCATGTGCTCCTGCCGGGCCAGCCGCCAGTATCTGGGCGAGGGCTGCGGCGACGACCCGGAGAGCTGGTGCATCGCCGTGGGCGACATGGCCACCTATATCGTGGAAACCGGCCGGGGGGAATACATCACCTATGACGAGGCCATGGAGATCTTCAAAAAGGCCGAGGACAACGGCTTCGTCCATCAGATCACCAACATCGACGGCGAACAGAAGATTTTCGGCATCTGCAACTGCAACGTCAACGTCTGCAACGCCCTGCGGACCAGCCAGCTGTTCAACACTCCCAATATGTCCCGCAGCGCCTATGTGGCCCGGGTGGAGACGGACCAGTGCGTGGCCTGCGGCCGGTGCGTGGAATACTGTCCCGCCGGTGCGGTGAAGCTGGGCCAGAAGCTGTGCACCAAGGACGGCCCCGTGGAGTATCCCCGGCAGGAGCTGCCGGATGCGGCCAAGTGGGGCCCCGAAAAGTGGGCCATCGACTACCGGGACAAGAACCGCGTCAACTGCTACGACACCGGCACCGCCCCCTGCAAGACCGCCTGTCCTGCCCACATCGCGGTGCAGGGCTATCTGAAGCTGGCGGCCCAGGGCAAGTACCGGGAGGCCCTGCAGCTGATCAAGCGGGAGAATCCCTTCCCCGCCGTGTGCGGCCGCATCTGCAACCGCCGCTGCGAGGACGCCTGCACCCGGGGCACCGTGGACCAGGCGGTGGCCATTGACGAGGTGAAGCGCTTCATTGCCCAGCAGGACCTGGACGCCGCCACCCGGTTCGTGCCGGAGAAGGTGATCCCCAAGGTAGACGGCGCGTTCGACCAGCAGATCGCCATCATCGGCGGCGGCCCGGCGGGCCTGTCCTGCGCCTATTACCTGGCGGAGAAGGGCTATCGCCCCACCGTGTTTGAAAAGGAGCGCCGCCTGGGCGGTATGCTGGAAAACGGCCTGCCCAGCTTCCGGCTGGAGAAGGACGTGGTCCAGGCGGAGATCGACGTGCTGCGGGAGATGGGCGTTCAGTTCCGCTGCGGCGTGGAGGTGGGCAAGGACGTGACCATTGCCCAGCTGCGGGAGCAGGGCTATCAGGGCTTCTATGTGGCCGTGGGCCTGCAGTCCGGCGGCAGGCTGAACATCCCCGGCGACGACGCCCAGGGCGTCACGGCGGGCATCGACTTCATGCGCCGGGTCAACGGCGGCCAGGAGACGAAGCTGGAAGGCCGGGTGGTGGTCATCGGCGGCGGCAACATCGCCGCAGACGTGGCCCGGACGGCGGTGCGCTGCGGCGCGGAGTCCGTGGACCTGTACTGCCTGGAGAGCTACGACGATATGCCCATGGGCCCGGAGGACCGGGGCGAGTGTGAGCGGGACGGCATCACCATCCACGCCGGATGGGGCCAGACGGAGATCGTCACCGAAAACGGCCATGCCGCCGGGATCCGCTTCCGCAAGTGCCTGCGGGTGAAGAACGACCAGGGCCGCTTCGCCCCGGAATTTGACGACAACGACACCTGCCAGGCCCAGTGCGCCGCGGTGCTGTACTGCATTGGCCAGAAGGTGGATTGGCGGCAGCTGCTGACCGGCACCGCCGTGACCTTCAACCCCAACGGCACCGCCCAGGTGGACCCCGTGACCTATCAGACGGCGGAGCCCGGCATCTTCGCCGGCGGCGACGCCGTCACCGGCCAGAAGTTCGCCATCGACGCCATTGCCGCCGGTAAGGAGGGCGCCATCTCCCTGCACCGGTTCGTCCAGAAGGCCACCCTGACCATCGGCCGCAACCGCCGCCAGTTCGTGGAGCTGGACAAGGAGAACGCCCTGATCCCCGTGGGCTTTGACAACACCCCCCGCCAGCGGATCGGGTATAACGAGGCCCTGCGCCGGACCTTCCGGGACGAGCGCATCGCCTTCACCGCCCAGCAGGTCCAGAAGGAGACGGCCCGCTGCCTCAGCTGCGGCGCCTCCGTGGTGGACCCCAACAAGTGCATCGGCTGCGGCGTGTGCACCACCAAGTGTGCCTTTGACGCCATCCACCTGCACCGGGAGCGTCCGGAGTGCACCCACATGATCCCCGCCGAGGACAAGATGAAGGCCATCCTGCCCTACATGGTCAAGCGGGAGATCAAGATCCGCAAGGCCGGGAAGAAGTAATGCACGAGCTGGGAATCGTATTTCATGTGATCCGGGCCGTGGAGGACATTGGGCGGCAGCAGCAGCTCACCGATGTGGCGTCGGTGACCCTGGAGCTGGGCCAGGTGTCCGGCGTGGTGCCCCGGGAGCTGGAGAGCTGCTGGAAATGGGCGGCGGCCCGGACGGAGCTGATGCCCCGGGCGGCGCTGCGCATTGAAACGGTCCACGCCATCACTCACTGCGATGGCTGCGGCCGGGACTACGACACCGTACCCCAGGGCCGGATGTGTCCCTATTGCGGCAGCGAGGACACCTGGCTGGTGCAGGGGAACGAAGTGAATATCAAGGAGATCGAGGCGCAGTAACGCGCCGTCTGCGCCCCTGCTTGCCGTTGACAAGCGGGGGCGCAGGGCGTATAATGGGGTCACAATCCAATATGGGAATGCATTGAGAGTCTGAGTCATGCGCAGGGAACGTCCGGGAGACCGGGCGGGCTTTGGCATGGCCCTTTTTTCACGGAAAGGAGAGATCGCTATGTACGATGCCGTCATCATCGGCGGCGGCGCGGTGGGCTGCGCCGTGGCCCGGGAGCTGAGCCGCTGGCAAGTGAAAATCTGTCTGGCGGAGCAGGGGGAGGACGTGTGCGTGGGCACCAGCAAGGCCAATTCCGCCATTGTTCACGCCGGGTTCGACGCCCCCACCGGCTCTATGAAGGCCCGGTTCAACGTGGAGGGCAGCCGCCGGATGGAGGCGCTGTCCCGGGAGCTGGACTTCCCTTATCGCCGGAACGGGGCCCTGGTGCTATGCTTTGAGGAGGCGGGCCTGCCCCATCTGGAGGAGCTTCTGCACCGGGGACAGGTCAACGGCGTGGAGGGCCTGGAGATCGTTCGAGGAGAGCAGCTTCGTGCGCTGGAGCCTGCCCTGTCGGAGAAGGCCGTGGCCGCTCTGTACGCCCCCACCAGCGCCATCATCTGTCCCTTCGGCATGACCATCGCCCTGGCGGAAAACGCCGCCCATAACGGCGCGGAGTTCCGTTTCGACACCCGGGTGGAGACCATCCGCCGCACCGGGGAGGGCTATGTGCTGGAGACGTCCCAAGGGCCGCTGGAGACCCGGGCCGTTATCAGCGCCGCCGGTGTGTGGGGCGACGTGCTCCATAACCAGGTCTGCGGCGACACCGCCCGCATCGTGCCCCGGCGGGGAGAATACTGCCTGCTGGACAAGAAGGACGGCGGCCTGGTGCAGCGGACCGTTTTCCAGCTGCCCGGCCCCATGGGCAAGGGCGTTCTGGTGACGCCTACGGTCCACGGCAACCTGCTGGTGGGCCCCACGGCCGCGGACCAGCCCCAGCGGGACCGCACCGCCACCACGGCGGAGGGTCTGGCCTTTGCCCAGGATATGGCCCGCAAAAGCGTGCCGGGCCTGCCCCTGCGGGACGTGATCACCAGCTTCGCGGGGCTGCGGGCCCATCTGGCGGAGGGGGAGGACGATTTCCGCATCGGCCAGCCCGTCCCCGGGTATTTCGAGGCTCTGGGCATCGAGTCCCCGGGGCTGTCCTCGGCCCCGGCCATCGGGGCCTATCTGGCGGAGCAGGCGGCGGCGTATCTGGAGGCGGCGGAAAAGCCGGATTTCGACCCCCTGCGCCGGGACATCGTCCACCTGCGGGAGCTGCCCTTTGAGGAGCGGCAGCGTCTGGCGGCGGAAAACCCCGCCTACGGCAATATCGTGTGCCGGTGCGAGGGCATCAGCGAGGGCGAGATCGTGGACGCCATCCACCGCACCCCCGGGGCCCGGTCCCTGGACGGGGTGAAGCGCCGGGTGCGGGCCGGTATGGGCCGGTGCCAGGGGGGCTTCTGCACCCCCCGGGTCATGGAGATCCTGTCCCGGGAGCTGGGGATACCCCAGACCGAGCTGACGAAAAACGGCGGAGCATCCCGGATGCTGGCCGGGCGGACCAAGGAGGAAGCATGATGAAACACGTACAGCTTGCCATCATCGGCGGCGGGCCTGCGGGCCTGGCCGCCGCCGCGGCCGCCCGGAAGGCCGGCGTGGAGGACCTGCTGATCATCGAGCGGGACCGGGAGCTGGGCGGCATTCTGAACCAGTGCATCCACGCGGGCTTCGGCCTGCACACCTTTTCCCGGGAGCTTACCGGGCCGGAGTACGCCCGGCGGTTTGCCGACCAGGTCCGGGAGCTGAACATCCCGTACCTGCTGAACACCATGGTGCTGGACCTGTCGCCGGACCGGGTGCTGACGCTGACGGGCCGGGAGACGGGCCTGGTGCAGCTCAGCGCCGATGCGGTGATTCTGGCCATGGGCTGCCGGGAGCGGCCCCGGGGGGCTCTGAACATCCCCGGCTGCCGCCCGGCGGGCATCTATTCCGCCGGTACCGCCCAGCGGCTGGTGAATATGGAGGGACTGATGCCTGGCCGGGACGTGGTGATCCTGGGCAGCGGCGACATCGGCCTGATCATGGCCCGGCGGATGACGTTGGAGGGGGCAAAGGTCCACGCGGTGGCGGAGGTGATGCCCTATTCCGGCGGCCTGAAGCGGAACATCGTCCAGTGCCTGGAGGATTTCGGCATTCCCCTGTATCTGTCCACCACCGTGGTGGACATTCACGGCCGGGAGCGGCTGGAGGGCGTGACCCTGGCCCAGGTGGACGGGAACCGCCGCCCCATCCCCGGGACGGAGCGGGACATCCCCTGCGACACGCTGCTGCTGTCGGTGGGTCTGCTGCCGGAAAACGAGCTGAGCCAGCAGGCCGGAGTCCGGCTGGACGCCGTTACCGGCGGGCCGGAGGTAGGGGACGATCTGTCCACCTCCGTTCCCGGCGTGTTCGCCTGCGGCAACGTGCTGCACGTCCACGATCTGGTGGACTTCGTGTCCCAGGAGGCGGCCCGGGCCGGGGAAAACGCCGCCCGGTACCTGCTGGAGCACCGGCGGGAGGGCAAGACCGTCCGCCTGACGGGGCAGAACGGCGTGCGGTACACCGTGCCCCAGTATCTGGACCCGGCGGCCATGGAGGAAACCGTCACCGTCCGGTTCCGGGTGGGCAAACCCTATCGGGACGCCGATCTGGCGGTTTATCTGGACGGACGGCTGCTGCGCCGGGTGCATAAGCGCATTCTCAGCCCCGGCGAGATGGAGCAGCTGACCCTGCGGCGGGCGGACCTGCCCCGGGGTTTGAAGCAGATCACCATTCAGGTGGAGGAGGGAGCACAATGAGCATCCGCGAGCTGACGTGTATCGGCTGCCCCATGGGCTGCCAGCTGACCGCCGTTCTGGAGAACGGCCAGGTGACCCGGGTCACCGGCAACACCTGCCCCCGGGGGGACGCCTATGCCCGGAAGGAGTGCACCCACCCGGCCCGCACCGTCACCGGCACCGTCCGGGTGTCCGGCGGCGCGCTGCCGGTGGTGTCCGTCCGCACCGCCGGAGAGGTGCCCAAGGAGAGGGTGCTGGACGTGGCCCGGGCGCTGTGCCGGGTGCATCTCACGGCCCCGGTAGCCGCCGGGGACGTGGTGATCCCCAACGTGCTGGGCACCGGCGTGGACGTGGTGGCCACCCGGTCCGTGTGACCCCGCAAATCACCGGTTGACAGGGAAGCGGGGGGCAGTATATAATAAGTTGAATCATCATTCCCTGTTAATTCGATGCTTTTCTCTATGAAATCTAATATTTCATATCAGCAAGGAGGTCTTACATGGACATTTTCGAGAAATGCTATGCCCCGTCCCTGGCCAAGGAGCTGAAGGAGGCGGGGGTGTATCCCTATTTTCACGCGCTGCAATCCCGGCAGGACGTGGAGGTGCAGATGGAGGGCAAGCGCCGGATCATGCTGGGCTCCAACAACTATCTGGGCCTGACCATCGCCCCGGACGTGGTGGAGGCGGGCATTCACGCCCTGGAGCGCTACGGCACCGGGTGCAGCGGCTCCCGGTTCCTCAACGGCACCCTGGAGATGCACCTGGAGCTGGAGGCGGAGCTGGGAAAGTTCCTGCGCAAGCCCGGCATCGTCACCTTCGGCACGGGGTATCAGTCCAACGTGGGCATCATCAGCGCCCTGGTGGACCGGCATGACTACGTCATCTGCGACCGGGAGAATCACGCCTCCATCTATGCCGGGTGCCAGATGAGCTACGGCAAGATGCTGCGCTATCGCCACAGCGACATGGAGGAACTGGAGAAGTGCCTGCAGCGGGTGCCGGAGAAGAACGGCGCCCTGATCGTCACCGACGGCGTGTTCTCCATGGGCGGCGACATCGCCAGACTGCCGGAGATCTGCGCCCTGGCCAAAAAGTACGGGGCACGGGTCATGGTGGACGACGCCCACGGCCTGGGCGTTCTGGGCCAGGGCGGCCGGGGTACGGCCAGCTACTTCGGCCTGGAGGACCAGGTGGACATCTATATGGGCACGTTTTCCAAGTCCCTGGCGTCCCTGGGCGGATACATGGCGGCCTCGGAGGAGGTGGCGGACTTTGTGCGCCACGCGTCCCGGCCCTTCATCTTCTCGGCGTCCATTCCCCCGGCCAACTGCGCCACGGCCCTGGCGGCCCTGCGGCACCTGGAGCAGCATCCCGAGCTGCCGGAGCGGCTGCGGGAGCTGAGCCTCTATGCCCGCAAGGGCATGACGGACCGGGGACTGAAGATCCGGGAGTCCGCCCTGACGGCCCCCACGCCCATCATCCCCATCTATACCTATGAGACCTATCACACCCTGGAGGTGGCCCGGGAGATCTATGACCGGGGCGTGTATGTGAATCCCACCCTGCCCCCGGCTACGCCGGAGGGGGAGGCCCTGCTGCGGACCAGCTATATGGCCACCCATACCGAGGCCCTGCTGGACGAGGCCATGGACATCATGGCGGACGTGCTGGTGAAGGATCATGAGTGAGATCGCCGTCATCACCGGAGGGACCTCCGGCATCGGCAGGGCCACGGCCCTGTATCTGCGGGAAGCGGGCTATACCGTGTATGAGCTGAGCCGCCGGGAACAGGGGGTGGAGGGCCTGCACCACATCCGCTGCGACATCACCGACGAGGACCAGGTCCGCGCCGCCGTGGCGGAGATCATGGACCGGGCCGGGCGCATTGACGTGCTGGTGAATAACGCGGGCTTCGGTATCTCCGGGGCGGTGGAGTTCACCGACACGGCGGAGGCCCAGCGCCTGCTGAACGTGAACTTCTTCGGCATGGTGCGGATGAACAAGGCCGTGATCCCCCATATGCGCCAGGCGGGCCGGGGCCGCATCGTGAACCTCAGCTCCGTGGCGGCGCCCTGCCCCATTCCCTTCCAGGCGTATTACTCCGCCGGAAAGGCGGCGGTGAACGCCTATACCATGGCCCTGGCCAACGAGCTGCGGCCCTTCGGCATCACGGTGTGCGCCGTGCAGCCCGGGGACATCCACACGGGCTTCACCGCCGCCCGGGTGAAAACCATGGAGGGCGACAATGTGTACGGCGGCCGCATCGGCCGGTCCGTCCAGCGGATGGAGCACGACGAGCAGAACGGCATGGACCCCGCCAAGGCCGGGGCGTTCATCGCCCGGGTGGCCATGAAGCGGCGGCCCAAGCCCATCTATACCATCCGGATGGACTATCAGTTCTTCGTGTTCCTGACCCGGATCCTGCCGGGACGGACGCTGAACTGGCTCATCGGGCTGCTGTATGCAAAATAAGACCTCCTGCCGGGGGTCATTGTGAAAATCGTCCATTCCGGGCCGCCGGACGGGAGCCGATTTTTGCACACAACCACCATTTGCAGGTTTTCCCAAAATCTGATATACTGATTCCACAGCGTGTGGCGTTTCTGCGTAAATCCGGTTGCAGAAGCGCCGCGCTTTTTTTGCGGCAAAAATGCCCGTCTCCGGGGATTTTGCAGGAAGGAAAGTGATATTTTATGGAGCGCTCCAACGAATTTCTGGGAACGGAGCATGTGGGGCGGCTCATGGGCCGCTACGCCGTTCCCTGCGTGATCTCCCTGCTGGTGGGGGCCTTGTACAACATCGTGGACCAGATCTTCATTGCCAACGCCGACTATCTGGGGTCCTACGGCAACGCCGCCAACACGGTGGTGTTCCCCCTGACGGTGGTGGCCCTGGCCATCGCCGTGATGGTGGGGGACGGCTGCTGCGCCTTTGTCAGCATGGCCCTGGGCCGCAGTGACCTGGACCGTGCCCGACGCAGCGTGGGCAATATTGTACTGTCTGCCTTTTCTGTTGTCTCTCCGCATAGAAGCATATCGTCTGTCTCGTTGAGGTTGAAGTCCCGAAAACAGATGTGGATCTTCTGCGGTGCGTGCTTGGAGTATTTGACCTCTTTCTCATACACGATGATTTTCGCCACAAAGGTGCGGAGCAGTTCCGGGGTCAGTTCCGTCATGTCGGTGAACTTTCTGGCCTTGGCGATGAAGTTCTTGGCGTTGGCCATGCTACTGCGTAGTTTCTCCAGGCGCTCCTCCGTGGCAGGGATGGCTTCGGCCAGCTGCGCTTTCTCCTTGGAGTATGCCTCAGACAGCAAACGGAACTGCTCATTGCTCACCCGTCCCAAGGCGCTGTCCTCATACATCCGCTTGAACACTACATCCAGTTCGCCATCCCGTTTCCGCATCGTGGACAATTCCCGTTCCAACCCCCGGATCTCCTTTGCCACCTCAGTAGATTGCTTTTGCTGAATATATGCGGCGAACCGCTCCGGGTCGCTCCTGGCAAACTCTGTGGCTCTGCGGATTGTTTCCAGCACGATTTCCTTCAGTGCCACTTCCCGGATATAGTGAGCGCTACACACTTCTGCCCCGTCCTTCTTGTAGGTGCGGCAGGTGAAATGATTCTGTTCCGGCTTCATGGTGTGCGCCCGGTGCAATACCATGGGCTTACCGCAGTCCGCACAATACACCAATCCAGAGAACATATTCTGCTCATCCATATTCGTGCGGCGGCGCTTATGAGATCGCACCTCCTGTACGATATCCCAGGTTTCCTGATCCACCAGCTCTTCATGAGTATTCTCAAAGATAAGCCACTCTGATTTGGGGCGTTCACATCGTTTTTTGTCCTTGTAGGACTTGGTGCTGTAGCGAAGGTTGACCGTGTGCCCAAGGTAGACCATGTTCTGAAGCATATCCGCCACCATGTCGCCAGTCCAGTTGTAGGGCCGCTCTGCATTCAGCCCGGAATGGGATGTGCCGAATTTCGTATAGGCGTACATGGATGGACTGTAGATGCATTCTTTCTTGAGCTGCTTTGCAATCTGGGCTGGTCCCATTCCGCCGGCGCACATGGCGAAGATGCGTTTGACGACAGCCGCCGCCTCCTCATCCACCAACAGAGGAGAGTCCTTGGTTGCACCCTTGCGGTAGCCGTAAGGAGCTCGTGTCCCCACCCGGATTCCCCGCTGTGCCTTGGCGTTCACTACATTCCGCACCTTGCGGCTGCAGTCCCGCACGTGCCACTCATTGAACAAATTCTTGAAAGGCATCAGCTCGTTGCTGTTTTCATACTTGGTGTCAACATTGTCGTTGACAGCGATGTAGCGCACATCATTGGAAGGGAATATCTCCTCGATATAAAGACCGGTGTGCAGTTGGTTTCTTCCAAGGCGGGAAAGATCCTTTGTGATGATGACGGCGATGTCGCCGTTGCTCATGTCATCCATCATCTGTTCAAAGGCTGGGCGATTGAAATTCGTGCCGGAATAGCCATCGTCCACATAAAATCTGGTGTTCTGGAACCCATTCTCATCGGCGTACTTTTGCAGGATAAGTTTTTGGTTCTGGATACTGTTGGAGTCGCCCTCCAGATTATCATCTCGGGACAGACGGCAATAGAGCGCCGTGATCTTTTGGTTTGGCTGTAACATATTGACCTCCTTCATAAAACGCCAAACCGATTGAGAGATTGCAACCATACAATACCCTCAATCGGTTTGTTTGTCTATGCGAACCTGTTTTTCAGGCGGAAATATTTTTTGCGTCCTGCTCCAGGTCGATGACCTGTTTCATAAGATCGACCGTAGATTGCGTTCCTCCGAAACTGAATTCCGCGAACACAATGTACTCTCTGCCGCATACATGCTGTCGGCGGCTTTTTATAATCTTGTCGTCCCTTTCTTCCACTGCGGTATCCCGCACTGCCTTGGCAGAGGGAATATCCTCATCTCCATGCTTTTCTTCACTGTAGGAGCGGGGACGCTCATTGTATTTGAATTTATACGCCATATCGTTCCTTTCCCCTGACGCTACAGTCAGGCAACAAAAATAGCAGACCGTTACATGGTCTGCTGCTGTGTTTGTTCTGCCTGCTGATCTTCGGTCCACTGCTGTTCTGTAGATGATTGCTCATCCTGTGTGAGCACCATGGCTACGCCGGCCACCAGTCCGATGACAGCGCCGATATTTTTGGCTTCCTGTTCTGCCTGGATACGGCGGTAACGTTCCTCGACATCTTCGTTACCATCATCCAGTAACGCTCCAGTTACCGCCAGACCATACAGTCCAGCGTGGAGCGGCTTCATAGAAACAGGTTGCGGATGTTGCTGACCACTGTCGCTGTGCCATACCCCATCCCCAGCAGTGCCGCCACGATGAGCAGTACCAGTACGATCCATTTGGCCACTACGATCAGGTCGAAGTCCGGAAGCCAGTCCAGCCATTTGCAGGAATGCTTTTCTTTCTTCTTCCCAGCCTGTTCCAGCAGAGTGGTCATCTCCGTCAACGATTTCTGGATCTTCGCCATGCTGTTCTGCACCGCTGTCAGGTCTGTGTGTGATCTCAGGTTCGGAAGATACTCCCGCATTCCACGCACTTCCCACCCGATGGATTCTGTCTTCTGTGTCAGCATCGTCAGAGCCTCCGGCAACGGACACTGGATGACAATGGGCGTGATCGGTGAACTCGACTCCTGCGCTGTCGGCTGCGGTGAAGGCTCGGGCCGGTTCAGGGCCATGAGCTCGTCCATAGATAATTTCTTCTCTGATCCTGAATTCATATTCCATGTTCTCCTTTAGATATTTGTCACCGAACAGCAAACGGTCCCGACACTGCCAGCCACTCGGCGTGGTATAGGTGATATTCTTTCGGGACTTTTCCCAGCGAACCTTGTAGCCCTCGCTCTCCATCAGCGCAATGAACTCCTCGCGGTTGGAAGCGTGGCGCATACAGTCATTGATGATATTCGTGAGCTGCAGCTTCTTGCTCTGACCGCGGGCTGCCGTGTGATACTCTCCGATGGTCATAGTCTTTGTTTTCTGCTTTTGTTCCCTGGGTTGAAATACAGGAAGTGAAAACTCCTTGCAGACCATGTCGTTGCGTTGCCGCAGTTCCTGGAGCTGCTCCTTTGCGATATGCAGTTTCCGTCCGGTATCGAAATTGACCGAGTTGATGAGGAAGTGGGAATGGATGTGCTCACGGTCTGTGTGGGTGCAGACCAGAACTTCGTATCCCTCATAGTACTCGGCCAGCTTCAGCGCGGCCGCGTGAGCGGTGACCGGGTCGACTGCTTCGCCTTTCGGGAAGCTCTGTACCATGTGATAGAACAGTACACCGTCCGTCTTGTGGTAGAGCCGCTTGGTGGTCATGAAATCCGCGTAGACAGATTCCGGCTGACAGTTGATACCTGTGACCAACTGCTGCCCCTCGAACTCGGTCTTTTTATCCTGCATGGTATACCGCATCACGGCGCTCATGCATCCGGTGGTCTGGCCCCGCTTGTAGTTTGTGAAGCTGATGATAGCCATAGCTTACCAGCGCTTTCGTTCAAGGATCATCCGAACGGCACCACAGAGTTCAGAGAACGCCCGACATACGCTTTCCAGATCGATCACGGTCACTCGTCCCATGTGCGCCAGGGTGACGAGCTGGTTCAGATTTCTGCCGATGGACTTCAGCTCCTTCAGCACTTCTTTCAGGCCGTCGATGACCACCACCTGCTTTCCCAGGCAGCAGGCAGTGACGTAGTCGCTCATGGACATCCCGGACTGCTTCGCCAACTCCTTGATGGCCTCCCGGTCTGTGGACGCCATGCGGGTGCTGAATTTAACATCTTTTTTCATGTCGTTTCCTCCAAATCGTAGATAAAGTGGGCCCGGGCTTCTGCCCGGAATTCATGCGGAAGTCGGGCAGCGGCGTTGCCGCAGACCAGACAAACGCGATGCTGGCCACCTCCAAGGAGGTGATTTCCCTGCACCGAACACCCGCGCTCCGCTTTCGGCCACAAATGGCCACAAACGGCGTTTCTTTTTCCCTGCGGGTGTTTACTCGCCATGCCCGGCAATCTCCCGCAAATCGCCGCACAGCGCCCCAACAGGGTCAACAGGGGCGACCACAGGTACACCCTGGGCATCGTCACTTTCGGCACGGCGCAGCTCGATGAGCCGCTTCCCGTTGCTGCGGCGCACCATACCGGAAATTCCGATTTTGCTTAGCGCGTCAAGGTTTTGCAGGATCAGGCGGGACACTTTCTTAGGCGAGATACGCTCCATACCGACAGGGTCGATTTTTTCAGACAGCTCTGTGGGAGTGCCGATAAATTTCGTACGGTCGCGCATCAGTTCAGAGACCAGATAGGTGATCCGGTCGCCCAGTAGCTCCGGCTGCGTTCTGCTGTCTGCTACCATCTCCCACACGTTTTCAACGTTGCGTTCCAGAGACAACTCCCGGTATTCAATGTCACGACCGATGCAGGAGAGCTTCGCCTTACCGCTGCCGCGCCGATCTTCCACCAGAGTAAAACTGGAATCCACCGCCCCGCTGATGGCTGTCGTACCGGAGATACGGTTGAACACATCATCGGCAGTTTCCTTTCGCAGATGATGGATCAGCAGGATGGCGATGCCGTGCTTGTCCGCCAGCCGCTTCAGCACGGACAGGTCCCGGTAGTCATTGGCGTAGGTGGCATCGTGGACGGGGCGGACCATCTGCAGCGTATCGACGAGGACCAGAACAGTATCCGGGTGAGCTACGAGGAAGCCCTCCACCTGCTCCTCCAGCCCCTGGCCGATGGGAGCGCACTCCGTACAGAAATGGACGCTGTCCGGCGCGTCCTCTGTGATCTCGAAGAGGCGGTTCTGGATGCGAAGGACGGAGTCCTCCAGGCAGAGATAGAGGGTGGTGCCCTGCTTCACGCTCATTCCCCAGACCGGTTCTCCCTTGGCCACCGTCACCGCCAGCCACAGGGCCAGCCAGGACTTGCCCACCTTGGGTGAACCCGCCAGGATATGCAGACCCTGAGAGATCAGCGTGTCCACCACAAAATTGGGCGGCTCCAGCGGACGGTCCATCAGCGTCCTACCGTCCACCGTGACCAGAGGACGGTCCATTTTGTTGCTCATAGTCAGTACCTCCAATTCAAAATATCTGAATACAAAAATCTCCCACCTCGAAAGAAGTGGGAGTAGTATTCTTTTAGAGGAGCAGTGCCCACAGGACTTTTGAGCATCCCCTTGCCCCTCTGCTTGTATTGTGGTGGAAAAGATGGTATCCTGATAAAAAGCATGGACAGATTAAAAATCAAGTAGGACAAATTATTGCAGAGGAGGGGGCCAGCGGAAATGGAGGGGAGCATCATATTCTATACCTACGGCAGCACCTTGGAGCTGAACGGGCAGCAGTTTGAGGCAGGCAGGCTGACCGAAGATCTGCTGAATCTATCACCGGATGACTACCACCCTCTGCACGAACGGATGGTGCGCATCCGTACCCTTATGGACATCTACGAGTATGTCCGCAAGAGTGAACTTTGGTGGAAACTGAATGATGAGATGGAGCAGCTCTGTCAGGAACTTCGCCGATATACTGTGTTCCGCTTGCTACCGGACGATTGCTATGACGCTTTCTTTTCGGTGATACGGGAGATCACAGGACAGTTCAGCTTGTTTCCTCCCGAGGAGCACAGCCTTTCAGAGGATGATCAGACAAAACTTCTCAGCGCCTCAGCGGAAGAATTCTTCCAGAGCGATGATGGGGACAGCGATCCTGAAATCTCCTTGGGACTGCTGGATCTGTTTCGTCGCAGAGAGGGCAGCGAGGAAAAGGGCGAGTTGTTTTATTACGAGATGTTTCGCCTCCTGGGAGCGTGCGAAGATACCTGGAGTGCCTACAAGAAATACATCGACCGCTACATGATGTATCTTCACGACATCCGTGCCTTTGTTCCTACCATCCGGAATTTCATCAAGTTTATCCTCTCCACACTCACGACCAATGGGCCGGAAAGTTATGCGGCAGCGCTCTATGGTTTCTATAACGATGATCGCACCGCAGAGAAGCTGATCGTCAACCCCATCACTTACCACGGGGACTGCTACAGGAGACACGATGAATATATGCTCTCCTATGTCCCGCGGGAGCTGCCGGACGGCTCCATGGCCATCTGTCAGGAGCATGTGACGGACAGCTTACAGGCGCTGATGAAGGCAGACTATATGCTGGCCCTGAATAGCGGACACAACATCCGCCGCTGCATCATCTGCGGGAAATACTTCATGCTGAAGAGCGGCGTCCACGCTTTGTACTGCGAAGGGGCCTGTCCCCACGCTCCTGGCTACACCTGTCGGCAATTTGGCACGGTGGAAGTTCAAAAGGAACTGGCAAAGAACAACCCCAAGGTGAAGGCCAAGCTGACTGCCTTTTCCAGGATCACGAAGGATATGCAGCGGGGAGCTATCTCTCAGGAGGATGCCAGAAGAGCCAAGGATCATGTGCGAGACCGGCTCTACGATGCGCTGCGCAGCCCGGATATCTCTGTTGAGGAGTTTTCTGAACAAATATCTACTGCGCAAGTGTATGAATATTGCCGCATCACCAGAGTGAGCAAGCCCCGAGGGCGTCCACCGAAAGCAAAGGCGGGTGGGACCCATGACCAATGAGGAATTGGTCCGCCGATATTACGGCGGTGATGAGCGCGCGCTGGAGGAGTTGTACCGCAGGAATCTCGGGCTGATCCGGCGCATCGCCCGGGAGACTGCCAGAGAGTTCAACTGTCTGCATATGGACAGGGAAAGACCGGGAGAGTTGTCCGGCTATACGAAAACGATTCTGGAGGATCTTTGCGGCGAGGGTGCGTTGGAATTTCTGACACGGGTCCAGAGCAGAGAATACGATGAGAGCCGTGCTGTGCTTGCCACCTACCTGTACCCACATCTGAAAGGCCGGATGACCCGTTGGCTGGAGCAACATATCGGAAATCTTTCTCTGAGCAAGCACGAGATGGATGCTGTCCGGCAGGCACAAAGGCTATATCATTCAGGTCAGTTCAGCATCGAAGAGATCGCGGAGAAAATGGATGTCCTTCTGGAACAGGCTGTCAAGCACATCCGTTACAACACCCATTTTGTTGGTGTCAATGATCTTATCCCTGGGAGCTATGACGGTGATCCCTTTGAGCGGCTGATGCCTGGGAATCTCTCTGTTTCTGCGGAGCAGGTCGTGTATCGAAAAGTCTGCATTGAGCTGCTGCAGGAACTATTTGATGCTCTCCCGAAGAAGGACAGGGACATCCTCGGAAAATTCTACGGCGTATTCGGATTTGAAAAAACTTCGCTGAAGGAAATCGGCATGTACCACATGATGAAGGAGTCCGCCGTGGAAAAGGCAAAGGAGCGTGCTGTCACAAAGCTGAAAAAAGCCTATCCGGGTAGCAGGCTGCAGATCTGGAGGAATGTTCATCGTATGATACGCAGACCGATCCTGCCAGCGAAGGATGACAGAGCACTGCGGCGCAGCTTCACGACTTCGACCCTACGAAATCAGGAGTCTGGAAGATCGTAGTTTCGATACAGTCTGGTGAGAATTTTGCGCAGACAGGAGACCGCAACAGTCCCCTTTAGGACATGTTTAGGAAAAATCAAGAGTCATACTCGCTTTTTTATACGTTCCGTGCTATAATGCAGAAAAACACGAAAGGCCGGCAACTATGGCTACACATATTTTAGTCGTCGATGACGAGACTGCGATCGCAGATCTGGTGGAGGTCTATCTGAAAAACGAAGGCTTCACCATCCACAAATTCTATAATGCCTCCGACGCCCTGGCTTGTGTGCGGACGACACGCTTGAATCTGGCGGTGCTGGATGTGATGCTGCCGGACATGGACGGCTTTACCCTCTGCCAGCGCATCCGGGAGGACCACCTGTTCCCCATCATCATGCTCACCGCAAAGGTGGAGGATATGGACAAGATCATGGGGCTGACCTTGGGAGCGGACGACTACATCACCAAGCCCTTCAATCCTCTGGAACTGGTGGCCCGGGTCAAGACTCAGCTGCGCCGCTACACCCGGTACAACCCCAGGGAGGGGACAGTCCAGGAGGTCACCGAATACGACTTTCGAGGCCTTCAGATCTCCAAGGCCACTCACAAGTGCGTCCTGTTCGGCGAGGAACTGGCCCTGACGCCCTTGGAATTCTCCATTCTCTGGTATCTATGTGAGCACCGGGGGAATGTGGTGTCCAGCGAGGAACTGTTTGAACATGTTTGGGGCGAGGCGTTTATGGACAGCAACAACACCGTCATGAGTCACATCGCCCGGCTACGGGAAAAGATGCACGAGCCCAGCCGAAAGCCCAAATTCATCAAGACCGTTTGGGGGGTGGGGTACACCATTGAGTAAGAAAGGAAATACCCGCAGCCGCCGGAGATCTTTGCGCATCTGGGGCGGCTACCTGCTGGTCCTCATGGCTTGGGTGGTCGCAGTGATGGCCTTGGCATTCCTGGGCTTCATCATCTGCGCCAGCATCACCTGGCAGCCCTCGCCGCTCCACGACTTCCTGAATTGGGTTCGAGACTACATCGTTCTGGTCTGCATCGTCACAGTGCTGGCGGGCTGGGTGGTCATCAGCTTCTATTTTATCTCCAAGCCCATCAAGCAGCTGGACGTGGTGGCCAATGCGGCAGAGCAATTATCCCGCCCCAGTGAGGAGCCCATCCAGCTGCCGGATTCCCTGGAGGACATCTCCATCCAGCTGAATCTGGCCCGGGAGCAGGCTCTCCGGGACGCCCGGGCAGCCCGGGAGGCAGAACAGCGGAAAAACGACCTAATCGTCTATCTGGCCCACGACCTGAAAACGCCCCTGACCAGCGTCATCGGCTACCTGACCCTCCTGCGGGATGAGCCTCAGATCTCCCCGGAGATCCGGGCCAGGTACACCGGCATCGCCCTGGAGAAGGCGGAGCGGCTGGAGGACCTCATCAACGAGTTCTTCGACATCACCCGCTTCAACCTCTCTCGCCTGGAGCTGGAGCGGCAGAGCGTGGACCTGACGCGGATGCTGGAGCAGGTCGCCAGCGAATTCCGCCCCATTTTCGCAGAATCGGGGCTGTCATGCAGCCTGGATCTGCCGCCCAAGCTGCACTATTCCTGTGACCCGGATAAGCTGGCAAGGGTCTTTGATAATCTCCTGCGCAACGCGTCTTATTATAGCCTGCCGGACAGCACGGTGGAAATTGCCGGACGGATAGAGGCCGGGAAAATCGTACTCACCTTCTCCAATGCGGGAAAGAACATCCCCCAGGAGAAATTGGACCGGATCTTTGAACAGTTCTTCCGTCTGGACAGCTCCCGCGCCACCCGGACAGGTGGTGCGGGCCTTGGCTTAGCCATCGCCAAGGAGATCGTGGAGCTCCACGGCGGGACCATTCGGGCGGACAGCACCGAGGATCGGATCACCTTCACCATCTGTCTTCCGTCAGACCATTCAGAAGCGCCGTAAGAAAATCACAAGAATTTCGCAGAAAACTTGCAAGGCATCCGTTGGTAGATAGACAAGTATGAAACGCCTGGTTCTGGTACCATTTCAGTATCAGAACCAGGCGCTTTATTTTGATTAGGAGGTCTTATCCCATGAAAACCATTCTCGTTCTCTTCGGCGGATGCTCCACGGAGTACGAAGTTTCTCTCCATTCCGCCTATGCGGTGCTGTCCCACATGGACCCCGCCCGCTATACTCCTTTGGCTGTGGGCATCACACGGGAGGGGCAGTGGCTCTGCTATACCGGCGACCTCTCCCGGCTGGAGGACGGTACTTGGCAGCAGGCGGCAGACTGTATCCCCTGCACCCCACTGGTGGAACGGGAGGCCCACGCTTTACTACTGCTGGACGGCTCCGGCCGCCGTCTCCTCTTTGACGCGGTATTCCCAGTCCTCCACGGCAAGAACGGCGAGGACGGTACGGTACAGGGACTCTTTGAACTGGCCGGGGTCCCGGTCATCGGCTGCGGGACATTGTCCAGCGCCTTGTGCATGGACAAGGACCGGGCCCACCAGCTGGCGGCCCTGGCCGGCATCCGGGTCCCCCGGAGCCACGTCTTTCATTCCAGCGATGATTTCAGCCGGATCGCCCAGGCAGCGGAGGAACTGGGATACCCGGTGTTTGTCAAGCCGGTCCGGGCCGGTTCCTCCTTCGGTATCACCAAAGTCTCCGGGCCGGAAGAGCTGCCCGCCGCCATGGAGGAGGCCTTCCGCCACGACAGCGCCGTGATCCTGGAGGAGACGATCCCCGGCTTTGAGGTGGGCTGCGCGGTCATGGGCAACGAGGAACTGACCGTGGGTCTGGTGGACGAGATTGCGCTGTCGGAGGGCTTTTTCAACTATGAGGAGAAGTACACCTTAAAGACCTCCGCCATCCACTGTCCCGCCCGCATCCCGCCGGAGAAGGCGGCAGAGATCCAGGCAGCGGCAAAAACCATTTACCGTGCCCTGGATTGCCGGGTATTCGCCCGGGTGGATCTGTTCCTCACCCCGGATGGGGAGATCGTCTTCAATGAGGTCAACACCATCCCCGGCTTCACCGCCCACAGCCGCTACCCCAGCATGATGCAGGGCATCGGCATTTCCTTTGGGGAGCTGGTGACCCGCCTGATCGAGTTGGGGGTGGCGGGATGAGAACCGTGTCGATTCCCCGGGAGCAGATTTTTCAGGGGCCGCTGGTCCTGGTCAACCGGGCGCATCCCCTGCATGAAAAAGAGCGATCTGCGCTGACCTCGGTGGACCCGCACCACCCCGACATTCTTCTTGAAAGCCGGGCACGGCAGCTACTGTCTGCCTGTATCCAAAAGGCGGGGGGACAGCGGGAGATCGTGCCGGTGTCCGGCTGGCGGAGCCAGCAGGAACAGCAGCGGATCTGGGACGACTCCATGGCGGAGCATGGGGAGACATTTACCCGCCAGTATGTGGCCCTTCCAGGATGCAGTGAGCATCAGACCGGCCTCGCCATCGACCTGGGAAAGGCTGCCGGATACATCGACTTCATCCGGCCTGCCTTTCCCTATGACGGCGTCTGCGGAAGATTTAGGCGTCTGGCGGCCCGGTACGGCTTTATCGAACGCTACCAGCGGGGCAAGGAGGAAGTCACCGGGATCTCGGCTGAGCCGTGGCACTTCCGCTATGTGGGGGCGCCCCACGCCCAGCTGATGGAAACCAACGGGCTGTGTCTGGAGGAGTACCGGGACTTTTTGCGGCAGGGTCCCCGGAGCGTTGCTCTGGAAAACGGCCGTATGGCCCAGGTGTTCTATGTGCCCGCCGCCGGAGCCGTCACAGAGGTGGAAGTGCCGGAGGGCTGCTGCCAGATATCCGGCGACAATGTGGAGGGATTTATCCTGACATGGTGGGGGGATACCCATGAGAACGGCTAAGAAAACCGTCCCGACTTTGGACCTCTTTCGTCTGGCGGCAGTCCTGCTGGTGGTGATGAACCACACCTCGCCCCTGGCGGATGTGTCTGCCATGGCTGATTTCTGGCTTACCCGGGTACTGGCCCGGGTGGCAGTCCCATTCTTTCTGATGACCACTGGGTACTTTCTGAGCCGGAATCACTGGGCTGGTGTGGGGCGGCAGCTGAAAAAGCTCTGCCTGCTCTACGGCGTCTGCATCCTTTTGTATCTGCCAGTGAATCTCTATGCCGGCAGCTTCACCGGTCCGGCGGATGTTTTGCGGAAACTGCTGGTGGACGGCACCTTCTACCACCTGTGGTATTTCCCGGCGACCATTCTGGGCATCGTCATCGCCCGGTGGCTCAGCCGGCTGGGCCTGCGGGTGGCTCTGCCTGTGGCGGCGCTACTCTATCTCATCGGTCTGGGCGGGGACAGTTACTATGGACTGGTTTCCCAGATCCCGCTGCTTCGGACCCTTTACGACGGCATTTTTACACTGTGCGGCTATACCCGCAATGGCCTGTTCTTCGCGCCACTGTTCCTTCTGCTTGGGGCCGCCGGAAGGCGGTGGAACCAAAAGCTGTCTCTGGCGGGCTTCTTCCTCTCTCTGGCAGCCATGAGCGCCGAGGGGCTGTGGCTCCATCGCATGGATGTCCAGCGCCACGACAGCATGTACCTCGCCCTCCCCCTGTGCATAGTATGCCTTTTTTCTCTGCTGCTGGGCGGAAACAAGGGCGAGTCCAGGAAAGTCCGGGAATTTTCCACAGCCATGTATGTGCTCCATCCCCTCTGCATCGTACTGGTCCGGGGAGCGGCAAAGCTACTGGGACTGGGAGAAATGCTCATTGAAAACAGTGTTCTCCATTTTATTGTGGTGCTGGCGCTCAGTGCGCTGCTCTCCGCCCCTTGCCTGCTGAGGCTTCAAAAGAAGCCCAGCCCCACCGCTCGGGCCTGGCGGGAGGTGGATCTGGCGGCCCTTGGGCACAACGCCCAGGTGCTGCGGAACACATTGGCCCCGGGGACAGAGCTGATGGCGGTGGTAAAGGCGGAGGCCTACGGTCACGGCGGGGCAGTGACCGCCCGCACCTTACAGCGAGCGGGCGTCCGGGCCTTTGCCGTGGCCTGCCTGGCCGAGGGGATTGCTCTGCGAAAGGCGGGCATCCGGGGGACGATCTTGATCTTAGGTTATACCTCCCCGGAGGAAGCTCCGCTCTTGACACGATGGCATCTGACCCAGACGGTGGCGGATATTGACCACGGGCGGGCCTTGGCAGCCAGAGGGCGGCGTGTCCATGTCCATCTGGCCCTGGACACGGGGATGCACCGGCTGGGCATCCTGGCGGAAAACCGGAAGGAGATCCTGGAGGCATTCCGGCTTCCAAACCTGGTAGTGGACGGTGTCTTTTCTCATCTATACGTCTCGGACAGCCTGGAAGCCGAAGATGTTGCCTACACCCAGGAGCAGCTGACCTTGTTCTATGATACGGTGGCCTGGCTCCGAACTGCCGGATATGATCCCGGCAAAGTTCATATCCAGTCCAGCTATGGACTTTGGAACCTCCCAGCTCAGCCCTGTGACTATGTCCGGGCTGGAATCGCACTCTATGGAGTTCGAAGCGATGATGCGCCTGTTCAGCGAAGCCTTGACCTGCGGCCGGTTCTGTCTCTCCGGGCCAGAGTGGCCAGTATCCGCACTGTGCAAGCCGGAGAGAGCGCCGGGTACGGGCGGGTCTTTCAGGCAGAGCAAGAAACCAAACTGGCGGTGGTCACCATCGGCTACGCGGACGGTCTGCCCCGGGATCTGCCTCAGCGGGGCGGCCAGGTGCTGATTCAGGGCCGGCGTTGTCCTATGGTGGGGTGGATGTGCATGGACCAGTTGCTGGTGGACGTCAGCGATCTTTCGGAGGTCGCTCCTGGCGATACAGTGACTATTATCGGCCGGGATGGCGGTCAGGTGATTCGGGCAGAGGAACTGGCTGCATGCTGTGGGACGATTACCAACGAACTGCTCTCCCGGTTAGGCATGCGGTTACCCATTGTTTCTGGTTAAAGAGCGGTAGGGAATTTTACAAAGATTCCGGTTCGGATTTCAACATGAATATACCTTTAAACAGGAATAGCCACCAACCACGATGAAATGGTTGATGGCTATTCCCGTTTGGTCGACACCAAGAGATTCTCTCAATCGGTTTAATCTGGTGTTTTCAAGATGTCCTTATGAGGAGTCGCCCTT
>OGIL01000519.1_pt1 | contig 22940 bp, 19 predicted proteins | sample 1571751 | NCBI WGS metagenome assembly OGIL01 (sample SAMEA2581964, study PRJEB24529) | metagenome | biome: Human gut stool | place: China | collected 2011 | reverse complement strand
CACACCTTTGTTCTTTTCTTACCACAGCTGTGGTAAGAAAAGAACAAAGGTGTGGTATGCATAAAACACAGCTGTGGTAAGATTAGCTTTTAGCAAATACGACCTTAGCCGATAGAGATTCTGAAAATAGATACTTGCAGATATGGCAATAAAAATCGTTTGCACTATCTTTGCACCACTCTATAGTTGAATATGCAGAAGGTAGTACAATACATCGAGCGCCACAAGCTCTTCTCGCTGGACGACAAGATACTTGTGGCACTGAGCGGCGGGGCGGACTCCGTGGCGTTGCTGCGCCTGCTCCTCAGCCTGGGATACACATGCGAAGCCGCCCATTGCAACTTCCATCTGCGCGGAGCGGAATCCGACCGCGACGAGCACTTTGTACGCCAACTCTGCCTGGAGCACCGGGTGACGCTGCACACCGTCCACTTCAACACGGAGCAGGAAGCAAAGGAACGGCATATCTCCATCGAAATGGCTGCAAGGGAATTGCGCTACGCGTGGTTCGAAAAAACAAGGGAAGCATGCAGTGCAGCTGTCATTGCCGTCGCCCACCATCAAGATGACAGTGTAGAGACATTGCTGCTCAATCTGATTCGCGGTACCGGCATCAACGGATTGCGGGGTATACGCCCCCGAAACGGACATATAGTCCGCCCCTTGCTCTGCCTGGACAGAAAGGAAATCACCGGTTATCTGGAAAGTATCGGGCAATCCTACGTGACGGACAGCACCAATCTGCAGGACGAATATACCCGCAACAAAATACGCTTGAACCTGCTTCCCATGATGCAGGAGATAAACCCCTCCGTCAAGGAAAGCATCCTCAAAACGGCAGAGCATCTGGACGATGCCGCCTCTATATATAATATAGGTATAGAAGAAGCCAAACTGCGAGTCAAGACACCGGAAGGCATAAGTATCGGCGCCCTGAGGCAAGAAGCGGCACCGGAAACGGTCTTATTTGAAATTCTGCATCCGCTCGGGTTCAACGCCGCACAAGTAAGGGACATCTGCCGGACATTGGACGGACAGCCCGGCAAAGTCTTTGCCACCCCCGGCTGGCGTGTCATCAAAGACCGCGGCTCGTTGTTGATAGAACCCGTACAGGAAGCCGTAAAGCCGTTATTGGAAATGAAAGAGCATCCCTATGCACCGGATTTCATGATTCCACGCGACAAAGCTACCGCCTGCTTTGATGCCGACAAACTCCAGCATCCCCTATCACTGCGCCTTTGCAGGCAGGGAGACAGCTTCGTGCCCTTCGGCATGAAAGGCCGGAAGAAGGTAAGCGACTACCTGACCGACCGCAAGTTCTCCCTTCTGCGCAAAGAACGGCAATGGGTGCTTTGCTGCGGAGATGACATCATCTGGCTGGTGGGAGAACGGGTGGACAACCGTTTCAGAATAGACGAAAAAACCCGGAAAGTGTTGGTCGTATCAACCATCGACCAGTAGCCATCACAGAATGATTCTGTCCTCCTTCTGTTTCTTGAAGCAATCGGAAAGCAATACGGCAAACGGCGTGTCATACGTGCGCGCCTTCTGCGGACAGCCTTTCACACAAGCACAACATTTGATGCATTTCTCTGCAACCGTATTGCACTCGTCTCCTTTTATAATGGCTCCTGCAGGACAATGCTTCACGCAATATCCGCAATGCGTACAACGTTCCGCATCCACTTGCGGAGTACGGGGCATAGGCACCCCACTCTTACGCAACTTGACGACTCTGCGCAAAAAGCGGAGCAACGGGAAGAAAGGCTGGCGCGGACGCTGGATACGGGTCACATCCACCCCATACAGTTTCTCCATATCTTCGGCCGCCGCAATTTTAGCACGTATCTTTTCACCAAAAAGCTTTGCATACTCCAAGTCGTCCGCATCCGGACGTCCGGCTGCCACCGGATATTTCTCACTGCTATAAGAGTGCTCTCCTACAAACGTAGCACCTGCAATTACCTTGAAGCCCAACTTCGTGACAAAAGCATCCAATTCCACCAAAGCCTTCTCATAGGCCCGGTTGCCGTAAACCACCACAACCACGGCAGGTGCACCGTCAGCATGAAGCTCCTTCATCCGCTCCAATGCCAAAGGAGCCACATGACCGCCATATACGGGCACCGTGATGACCGCCAAAGCATGGGAAGGCACCTCCCTTTTACCCGCCGCCTCCAAGGTGAGGTCCACTTTGGAGACAGACGAAATTCCCGTTCCGTGAACAATTGCCTCTCCCACTTGTTTAGAGGTACAAGTAGGTGAAAAAGTTATCAACTGTACTTCATCTATATTCATAAACCAATCCTTCATGTTGTTGTTAATACAGCAAAGATAAAGTTTTAAATTTAAAAAAAAGATGATTTGTTTATGAAACCAAAAATATTTATTACCTTTGCACCGTTGAAACATTCTGCGACTTCTTGCTGTGGCGAGAATTGTTTATCAGATTTCCGGTTCAATAATAAATATCCCATATAAATCATATATCACAAGGTAAACTTGCCCAAGTTGCTTCCTACAACAACTGCAACTGTGCACTTATGCCTTTCAATAAAAGTAAATTTTAAACCATTCACATATATACTGTATGTATAACATCATTCAACTGAACGACAAAAATTTGTCGGAACTACAAACTATTGCCCAAGAACTGGGTATAAAAAAAACAGACTCACTCAAAAAAGAAGAACTTGTTTACAAGATACTTGACGAACAAGCTATCGCAGGCGCTACCAAGAAAGTTGCCGCCGACAAGCTGAAGGAAGAGCGTAAAGGGGAAAAGCAAAAACGCTCGCGCGTCACTGTAAAGACCGTAAAAAAGGAAGGTGCCGACAAAGTGTTCTCAGCCAATAAAAACGGAGACCTCACCAAAGCCAAAACAGAGGAAGCACCGGCTGCGAAAGAACAACCCAAAACTGTGGAAGCACCCCAAGAACCGACCATAGAAGCTGCAACGCCGGCGCCAGCCAAAGAAGCCGCCGTACCCAAACGCAAACCGGGACGCCCCCGCAAGGTAAAGGAAGAGACTGCTGCACCCCAAGCAACGGAAACCCCGAAGGTTGCCGAACCGGAATTGAACTTCGAGGCTAAAGCTCCGAAAACAGAACCTCAGGCAGAAGCCAAAGCAGAAAAGAATATCGTACCGGACGAAAGCCCTATCCTGGCCGAAGCGGCAGATGACTTCATCCCCATTGAAGACCTCCCTACGGAAAAAATAGAATTGCCATCCGAACTTATCGGCAAATTCGAAGCGACCAAAGCGGAAACTCCCGCCACTCCCACTCCTGCCGCTGCCCCAGCCGAACCGCAACAGCCACAACGCCCGCGCCTCCGCGCCCGCGACAACAACAACCCATACAATAACAACAACAATAACAACCGCAACGGTGGCTATAACCAACAGCGCCCCGTGCAGCAGCGCCCTGCACAACCGTATAACAACGGAGAGAACTATCCCGCCGCTCCGGAACGCAAACCCGTAATAGAACGCGAGAAGACGTACGAATTCGATGACATCCTCACCGGAACCGGTGTACTGGAAATCATGCAGGATGGCTACGGCTTCCTCCGTTCCTCCGATTACAACTATTTGTCCTCACCGGACGATATTTACGTATCACAATCACAAATCAAATTGTTCGGCCTAAAAACCGGTGATGTGGTAGAAGGCGTAATCCGTCCCCCGAAAGAAGGCGAAAAGTACTTCCCGCTGGTAAAAGTATCCAAAATAAACGGACGTGACCCGGCTTTCGTACGCGACCGCGTACCGTTCGAGCACCTCACCCCCCTCTTCCCGGACGAGAAGTTCAAGCTTTGCAAAGGTGGATACTCCGACTCTATGTCGGCCCGTGTCGTAGACTTGTTTGCCCCCATCGGTAAGGGCCAGCGTGCCTTGATTGTGGCACAGCCCAAAACCGGTAAGACCATCTTGATGAAAGACATTGCCAACGCCATTGCCGCCAATCATCCGGAAGTCTACATGATTATGCTGCTCATCGACGAACGCCCGGAGGAAGTTACCGACATGGCGCGTACCGTCAATGCGGAAGTAATCGCCTCTACCTTCGACGAACCGGCAGAACGCCACGTGAAGATTGCCGGCATCGTCCTTGAAAAAGCAAAACGCATGGTGGAATGCGGACACGATGTTGTCATCTTCCTCGACTCCATCACCCGTCTGGCACGTGCCTACAACACCGTATCCCCGGCTTCCGGCAAAGTGCTTTCCGGTGGTGTGGATGCCAACGCATTGCATAAGCCCAAACGCTTCTTCGGTGCAGCACGTAACATCGAGGGCGGCGGTTCACTGACCATCCTTGCCACTGCCTTGATTGACACTGGCTCAAAGATGGACGAGGTTATCTTCGAAGAATTCAAGGGTACGGGTAATATGGAGTTGCAGCTCGACCGCAACTTGTCCAACAAGCGTATCTTCCCGGCTGTCAACATCGTTGCCTCCAGCACCCGCCGCGACGACCTGCTGCAAGACAAGCAGACACTGGACCGCATGTGGATTCTCCGCAAGTACCTTGCCGACATGAATCCGATAGAAGCCATGGACTTCGTAAAAGACCGTCTGGAGAAGACCAAAGACAACGACGAATTCCTGATGAGCATGAACAGTTAACAGCAACTGCATACAGATATTGTACAAAAGCTTCCATTTACGTTCATAAACGTAGGTGGAAGCTTTTTTTATATCCGTTTTTTCATACATTTGCCACCATACAATAACCTTGAACAAATAAAATCCAAATCTGATGAAAACGATTCACTCTTTTATGGGAATGGCATTGTGCAGCTTTCCGGTAATGGCACAGCAATCGCCCAATTTTCTTATTATCCAATGCGACCATCTGACCCAGCGGGTAGTAGGCGCATACGGTGCCGACCCCAGCTGCACTCCACCTATAGACCGAATTGCCTCCCAAGGTGTAACATTTGCCAACGCATACGTGGGATGCCCCCTCAGCCAACCGTCACGCGCTGCCTTATGGAGCGGACTGATGCCGCATCAAACCAATGTACGTTCCAACTCGGCCGAACACATCAATCCTCCGCTGCCCGACAGCATTCCGACCCTGGGAAGCCTCTTCACCGCCAACGGTTATGAGGCCGTCCACTTTGGCAAAACCCATGACATGGGTTCTCTAAGGGGATTCCGCCACAAGGAACCGGTTGCCAAGCCCTTCACCGACCCCGAATTTCCCGTCAACAATGACAGCTTTCTGGATGTAGGAACCTGCGAGGATGCCGTGGCCTATCTCAGCAATCCGCCGCAAGAACCTTTCATCTGCATAGCCGATTTCCAAAACCCGCACAATATCTGCGGATATGTAGGCGAAAATAAAGGGGAGCACATAGATAGCCCCATCAGTACCCCACTCCCGCTACTACCCGAAAACTTTGAAGTGGAAGACTGGGAAAAACTTCCGTTGCCCATTCAGTACATCTGCTGCAGCCACCGGAGGATGATGCAAGCCGCCCACTGGAACGAGGACAATTACCGGCACTACGTCGCCGCCTTCCAGCATTACACGCGGATAGTGGCCAGACAGATAGAGAGTGTACTAGAAGCCCTCTACTCCACTCCCGCCGGCAAAAATACAATTGTCATTGTACTGGCAGACCACGGAGACGGAATGGGGTCACACCGCATGGTAACCAAGCAGGTCAGCTTTTACGAAGAAATGACAAATGTGCCCTTCATCATAGCCGGTCCCGGCATTCATCCCCGTCAAAAACCAGTGGAAGATTTACTGACCCAACCCACTATCGACCTGCTGCCCACTCTCTGTGAACTGGCAGGCATTCCGGTGCCTTCCTCCAAGCCCGGCATCAGCCTTGCCCCTTTCCTGAAAGGCGAGAAGCAAAAGAGACAGCACCCCTATGCAGCCTCCGAATGGCACAGTGAATACGAAGTGACCGTCAGCCCGGGACGGATGATACGCAGTCCCAGATACAAATACACACACTATCTGGAAGGCAACGGGGAAGAACTGTATGATATGCTGAAGGATAAAGGAGAAAGACGAAACCTTGCCCATGACCCCAAATACTCAAAGATTCTGGCCGAGCACCGGGCACTGCTGGACGACTACATCCGCCGCACACAGGACGACTACCGAAGCCTGAAAGTTGAAGCCGACAAGAGATGGCGCAGCCACGCACCGGGATATCCCAACCACGAAGGACCCTGCGCCAGAGACATTATCAATAGAAAGTAAGCAAAAAGAACTAAAAAAAACAGAATAATATAGATGATTATCAGTGCCTTGACCGGCACTTCCATTCTTTTCGCCCATCCCGCTGCAAGTCTTCAATAATATTCTGCTTCAAAAGAAGGCAGTTAAAGGGATTTTTTGTACTTTTGCGCCTCAATAAGAGTAATTTGTAATTTAGTAATTGTAATTAGATACTATGTTCGATAATTTAAGCGAGAGACTTGAAAGGTCGTTTAAAATTTTGAAAGGTGAGGGCAAAATCACCGAAATCAATGTTGCGGAAACCCTGAAAGACGTACGTAAGGCACTTTTGGATGCCGACGTGAACTATAAGGTAGCCAAAAACTTCACCGATACCGTTAAGGAAAAAGCCTTGGGACAAAACGTGCTGACAGCCGTTAAGCCCAGCCAGCTGATGGTAAAAATCGTACACGATGAACTGACCCAGCTCATGGGCGGCGAGACTTCTGAAATAAACCTCGACTCCAAGCCTGCCATTATCCTAATGTCCGGTTTGCAAGGCTCCGGTAAAACAACTTTCTCCGGAAAGCTGGCCCGCATGCTGAAGAGCAAGAAGAACAAAAAGCCGTTATTGGTGGCTTGTGACGTGTACCGTCCTGCCGCTATCGAGCAGTTGCGTGTACTGGCTGAACAGATTGACGTACCGATGTACTCGGAACCGGACAGCAAAAATCCGGTAGCCATTGCCCAAAATGCCATCCAAGAAGCCAAAGCCAAAGGTTACGACCTTGTAATTGTCGATACAGCCGGTCGTCTGGCAGTGGATGAGGAGATGATGAACGAGATTGCCGCCATCAAGAAGGCCATCAATCCGGACGAGATTCTGTTCGTAGTGGATTCAATGACCGGTCAGGATGCAGTGAATACCGCTAAGGAATTCAACGAACGGCTCGACTTCAATGGTGTAGTATTGACCAAACTGGATGGTGATACCCGCGGTGGTGCCGCCCTTTCTATCCGTTCGGTGGTAAACAAGCCCATCAAGTTTGTAGGTACCGGTGAAAAGCTGGATGCCATCGACCAGTTCCATCCCTCACGTATGGCCGACCGTATTCTCGGTATGGGTGACATCGTATCTTTGGTGGAACGTGCGCAGGAACAATATGACGAGGAAGAAGCCAAACGCCTGCAAAAGAAGATTGCCAAGAACCAGTTCGACTTCAACGACTTCCTGAGCCAGATTGCACAAATCAAGAAAATGGGTAACTTGAAGGAACTTGCCTCCATGATACCGGGCGTAGGCAAAGCCATCAAGGATATAGACATTGACGACAATGCCTTCAAGAGCATTGAAGCCATCATCTACTCCATGACTCCGGAAGAACGCAGCAATCCGGCCATTCTGAACGGTTCACGCCGCCAGCGCATTGCCAAAGGTAGCGGTACGAATATTCAGGAAGTAAACCGCCTGCTGAAACAGTTTGACCAGACCCGCAAGATGATGAAGATGGTCACTGGCAGCAAGATGGGTAAGATGATGCCGAAACTTAAAAGATAAGATAACAGCCTATGACACTGATTGATGGAAAAGCAATTTCAGAGCAAGTAAAGCAAGAGATTGCAGCAGAAGTAGCCGAGATAGTGGCTCGTGGGGGTAAACGCCCGCATCTGGCCGCTATTCTTGTAGGACACGATGGAGGTAGCGAAACCTACGTTGCCGCCAAAGTAAAGGCATGCGAAGTTTGCGGATTCAAGTCCTCACTTATCCGCTACGAGGCAGACGTTACCGAAGAGGAGCTGCTTGCCAAGGTACGCGAATTGAACGAGGATGCGGATGTGGACGGTTTCATCGTACAGCTTCCCTTGCCCAAGCATATCTCCGAGCAGAAAGTGATTGAAACCATCGACTACCGCAAGGATGTGGACGGCTTTCATCCCATCAATGTGGGACGGATGTCCATTGGCCTTCCCTGCTATGTATCCGCTACTCCCAACGGTATCCTCGAACTGCTGAAGCGCTATCAGATAGAGACTTCAGGCAAGAAGTGCGTGGTGTTGGGACGCAGCAACATTGTAGGCAAGCCCATGGCTGCCCTGATGATGCAGAAGGCTTATCCCGGCGATGCCACAGTGACCGTATGCCACAGCCGCAGCAAAGACCTGGTAAAGGAATGCCAGGAAGCGGACATCATCATTGCTGCGTTGGGACAACCGAACTTTGTTAAGGCGGAAATGGTCAAGGAAGGTGCTGTCGTTATTGATGTAGGTACTACCCGTGTGCCCGATGCCTCCAAGAAATCCGGGTTCAAGTTGACCGGTGATGTGAAATTCGACGAAGTAGCTCCCAAATGTTCATTCATTACCCCCGTACCGGGAGGCGTAGGTCCCATGACCATCGTTTCCCTTATGAAGAATACATTGCTCGCCGGCAAGAAAGCAATCTACCAATAACAAGGCGATGAAAACGCTCGCCGTCTTCATTGTTGTCCTACTGTATAGCGTAACCCTTTCCTCGCAGGAAAGGATTACGCTATTATTTGTCGGCGACCTGATGCAGCACCAGGCACAAATAGACGCTGCACATGTATCTGAAGGAAAATATGACTACTCCTCCTGCTTCTCCCTCATAAAAGAGCAAATATCCCAGGCAGACCTCGCCATAGGAAATCTGGAAGTCACATTGGGGGGCAGGCCCTATCGGGGCTATCCTATGTTCAGCGCCCCCGATGAATATCTTCAGGCCATAAAGGACGCCGGATTCGATATTTTACTGACAGCCAACAACCACTGTCTGGACCGTGGAAAAAAGGGAATGGAGCGTACCATACAATTGCTTGACTCCTCCGGTATTCGTTACGCAGGCACCTACAAGAATCTGTCGGAGCGCAGGCAACGCTATCCCCTGTTCATCAACAGAAACGGCTTTCGCATTGCCCTACTCAACTATACTTACGGCACCAATGGTATCAAGGCTACCTCTCCCAATATCGTAAACTATATTGATAAGAATACCATCCTGCAAGATATCCAAAGTGCCAAGGCACGCCAACCGGATGCCATTATTGCCTGCATGCATTGGGGAGAGGAATATCAGTCCCTTCCCAACCGTGAGCAACGCGAACTGGCCAACTGGTTGCTCCAACAAGGCGTAACACATATTATCGGTTCACACCCTCACGTCATTCAACCGATGGAACTACGTACCAACGGTACCGAACAGCACATCATAGTCTACTCCTTGGGAAACTTCATTTCCAATATGAGCAAGGCCAACACTGACGGCGGCCTCATCTTCACTTTGCAGTTGGAGAAACATCCTCTCCCCCAACCCATCCGTCCCTCTTACACCGGTCAGAGTCAGACGCCCCTGCCAGACTCCAATCCTCTGCCTTTTCCATACTGTCGTGTTTCCTATTGTGGATATAATCTGGTCTGGACCGGCCGGCCGGGACTTACTAAAGAAAAAAATTACATTCTTTATCCTGCCAGTTTTCCTACAGAACATTTAACTCCGGAAGCTCGTAAACACCTGGAAATCTTCGTCAAAAGCTCTCGAAAGCTGCTCCAGCAGCACAATATAGATATCTACGAGAAGAAAAAATAATGCAGAAATCTCAAAAAATTTCGTCTCATTCTTTGCAATATTAAAGATTATCCCTATCTTTGCACCGCATTTAAGAAATGCACTAACATGGTGGCTGTAGTTCAGTTGGTTAGAGCGTCAGATTGTGGTTCTGAATGTCGTGGGTTCGAGTCCCATCTGCCACCCAAGATAAGTCCTTATAAGTTAAATACTTATGAGGGCTTTTTTATTGATGGTAGTAGGTATTTAGAGACTGAAATCAGGCTCAGTAGAAATTTAGGCTCAGCAGATTCTTCGATAAAAACAAGTTGGAATTCTTATCTCAATCTGTATTTTATTACAATACATGATGAAAATTGAAATTAAACTTATAACTTTGAAGAAAGTTAATGTGATACACCATGATACAGAAATTCTTGCAAACATATAAGGAGGCGTTCGGTAATGCAGTTCCACTTCCTGTCACTTTCGGATATAGCCATATACCTGTTACAGAGATAAATAAAATACCGCGTTGCATGATAGGTAGCATTCGCAAAGTATGTGAAGGTGATTCACTAACTCTAAGTGCCGACAATGTACTGTGCGGTGGAGGAAGCCTGTACACTGCCTTTGCCCCTATGCAAGAAAGGCTGCCCAAATTTGTGTCAGAAACGGAACACTACAAGCAGACTCCCGAACAAATCAAGAAATACATACATCGCTTAGACATCCACCTGACGGATAAGCCTTATTTGAATTTTGTCCGTATGGATAAACTATCCTCTCTCGATGAAATGGAAGGTATTTTGTTTTTCGCCACACCTGATATACTTTCGGGCTTGTGTACATGGGCTTTTTATGATAACGATGCAGATGATGCTGTATGTACACGGTTCGCATCGGGATGTTGTAGCATTGTGACCTTTGCCATACAAGAGAACCGGAAGAATGGTCGAAGTTGCTTTATCGGTATGTTAGATCCGTCCGCACGTCCGTTGATACCGACAAATGAGCTTACCTTTGTTATACCAATACACCGTTTCCATGAAATGATGCAGACGATGGAACATTCCGCTTTGTTCCAAAAGGCATATTCCATAGTAAGAAAACGAATAAATGGAGAGATAGGGAAATGAAAAGAACTTACGGAACGCGAAGTTGCCAAAAAGCTACAGCAGCCGCAGCAGCCACATTAAGTGAATCAACACCATACGACATCGGAATACGGACTACGTAATCAGCCTCAGCAATCGTTTCATGTGCGAGCCCATCCCCTTCACTACCCACCACAATAGCTAATTTAGATTCAGCCATCAAGATAGGATCATCAATGGAAACCGAATTATCTGTAAGTGCCATAGCAGCTGTACGAAAGCCCAAATTACTAAGATCAGAGAGAGAACCGTCCATCCATGTCCACGGAATACAGAAAACAGCTCCCATAGATACTCTGACCGCACGGCGATTCAACGGATCACAAGAATTGCGCCTCAGCAATACAGCATCCATCCCTAATGCTGCCGCCGAACGAAAAATAGCACCAATATTAGTGGCATCAACAACGCCGTCAATCACGACAATACGCCGGGCCTCATGACAGATTTCTTCCACCCTACGTAAAATAGGACGATGCATTGCACAAAGGACACCGCGCGTCAGAACATAACCAGTAAGCTTAGAAAGCAATTCCCTGCTACCAGTATAGACTGGTAAATCATTACTATATCGTTCTATTACATCAGAAGCATCACCAATAATATGTTTATGTTCACACAAAATTGCCAAAGGCTCATAGCCAGCCTCTAAGGCCCTTTTGATAACCTTCGGACTTTCTACTATAAAAAGCCCTTTATCAAGTTCAATGTGATAACGCAACTGAGCTTCAGTGAGAGCACTGAATATCTCAACTCCAGGATGAGATAAAGATGATATTTCAATAATAGGCATAATAGATTATTTATAAATTGCTACTTTAATAACCCCATCCAACTTGTTTTCAAAGACACGGTAAGCCTCCTCAATCTCATTCAACGGAAATCGATGCGTAATAAGAGGAGTAGTATCAATTTTCCCTTCCTCAATCAGTTTGAGAATCTCGGCACAATCACAACCATCCACTCCACCTGTTTTAAAAATCAAATTCTTGCCATACATATCAGGTAAAGGAAGAAGCTGTGGTTTATCATAGAGGGCTACAATCGTGACAATAGCATTAGGACGGGCACAATTCCAAGCCAAATGGAAGGAATCGTCACTCCCTGCCACTTCCAAAACAACATCTGCACCACCATGGTCACTGTTCTTGAGAACAAAATCCTTGCAGTTTTCCGGTTCAGTCACCAACACATCAGGATAATGCTCGCGGACAAACCGAATTCTTTCAGGAGACTTCTCACAGATAATAATGCGTTTTGGCTTCTTCAGCATCACACACAACAAAGTACAAATCCCGGTAGGTCCGGCACCGATAATCAGAACAGTATCTTCCTTGGTAATTTCCGAGATGCGTGTTGCCCAAAAACCTGTTGCAAGCACATCACCGACAAACAAAGCTTGTTTATCACTCACTGTATCCGGAATACGGTTCAAACCTTGATCCGCATAAGGAACTCTGACATATTCCGCCTGACCGCCATCAATTCGGCAACCTAAAGCCCAACCGCCATTAGGATCAGTACAGTTATTCACATATCCATGCTTACAGAAAAAACACTCACCGCAGAAAGTTTCGACATTCACAGTCACCCTGTCACCAGGCTTCACCGAAGTGACATCAGCTCCTACTTGTTCTACCACACCTACCATCTCATGCCCGACAGTTATTCCGGGCACAGCACGCGGCACACTGCCATGTTTAATATGAAGATCACTGGTGCAGATGCTACCAAGTGTTACACGCACGACTGCATCCCGTGAATCCTTTATTTCCGGTCTTGCTTTCTCCTGCAATTCAAACTTTCCGTGTTCAATATATGTGTATGCAAGCATAATATCCTCCTCGTTCATTAATATATACCTTGCAAAGATAATGATTTCATTGGCAAAACAAATCTCTTTTATCACGTTCAATACTCCCAAACCGAATCTCACTCTATATTTATAACAATACAAAGCTGAATAAAGTCATTCACTGTTTTTTCTACTTCAGCTTTGATATTCTGGAAAATATTCTTACTTTTATATCCTAAATAATAAATAAAAACAGCAGCATGACTTATTATATTTACACACAAGCCTATGATAGATACTTCCGAAAATCTGATTATTATAAAAGGTCAAATCAAGACTCCTGAAATAGAAAGTTGCCAAAATCATAATGGCAACTATAAGGTAGTATTCCGGAATGTTCCCAGTGCGTATACTTACAAAGAAGAAAATGTCCTTTGGCTGACTGATCCGGACAAACCGGACCCCAATAATTATCAAATAATCAGTAAAGGGAGAACTTTATCAAACATCAAAGCCTTATCTATTTTTAAGGCCGGATCACACAACTATTGGCACATTCGTTTTCTGAATGGTAAAGAGTATGATTACAGAGAAAAGGACTTAGAAATTATCGAATCATGCTTGGGAGAGAGTCGTTCGAAAAGTATATTCGAATATTTGAAGAAAGTTGCCGATGCGAACGAATTGAAAGCTGATGACGGAACGAAGCTATTGGCAAAACAATATGAAAAGATTCATTTCATCGCAAACAACAGAGCTATTGCTGTATATCTGAATCCTCAAAAATATAAAATGCAGACCCAGACTGCCTCAACCTTGATTTTTCCTTTCGGTTGTAATGCAAGCCAGCAAAAAGCAGTCCAGGCAGCTTTTGAGAATCAAATCAGTGTTGTGCAAGGACCTCCAGGAACCGGAAAGACACAAACGATTCTGAACATCATTGCCAATATCCTTGTGCGTGGTAAGACTGTTCAGATAGTATCTAATAATAACTCCGCCATCGTCAATGTACTTGAGAAGTTATCCAAATACGATATGGGATTCATTGTTGCATTGCTTGGCAGCACAGCTAACAAAGAGAAATTCATCGAGACTCAAGAAGAGGAAAAACAATATCCGGAGAACTTTGAGTCATGGCATGATGCGGATGCCGACCAACCTCAATTTCTCAATCAGATACATCATCAGACCGAAGAACTAAAAAGCATATTTTCCAAACAGGAACGCCTTGCCATGGCAAGACAGGAAATACAAGCTTTAAAAATAGAGTGGCAACATTATCTGCAAGAGTTCGGAACAAAAGAAATTACTCTCCAACAACGGAAAAGTTCCAGCTCGGCAGACCTTCTGAATTTATGGAATGAATGTCAGCAATTTGCAGAAAAAGAACAATCATTAAGTCTTCAGGGAATAGCAGCTTTTATTCAACGGTTGAAATGGTTCTTCTTTAAATTCAGAAGCAAAGCGATTTGTAAAATCCCCAATAAAGGTTTTTATAAACGGGAGATGAGTTTGATTATCGCCGACTTCCAAATCTTATTCTACCAAACAAAGTATGCAGAACTGGAAGTTGAAATAGACACATTAGAAAAGGAACTTGCCAACAAAGATGCAGCAGAAATGGCTAGACAAATGACCGATACATCAATGAAATATCTAAAGAATCAGTTATTTCATACCTATGGCAATAATCATGACAAGCCCATCTTTACGCTCCCTGATCTAAGAAATAATTGGCGAGAGGTACAGAAAGAATACCCTATTATCTTAAGTACGACCTTTTCATCATTAAGCAGTCTGCAACGAGATGCCGTATATGATTATATCATTATGGACGAAGCGTCACAGGTTTCCGTTGAAACCGGAGCTTTAGCCTTGTCATGTGCTAAAAATGCAATCATTGTCGGTGACACCATGCAACTTCCCAATGTGGTCACGGAAGAAAATAAGGAAAAGCTAAACTTTATCGCTAATGCGTGCCTGATTAAGCCGGAATATGATTGTGCCAATATGAGTTTTTTGCAATCCATCTGCAAAGTTATTCCGAATATACCGCAGACCTTGTTACGGGAACATTATCGATGCCATCCCCGAATTATCAACTTCTGTAATCAGAAATTTTATGGTGGAGATCTCGTCATCATGACACGTGATAAAGGAGAAGAGGATGTCATTTGTGCCATACGGACAGCCAAAGGTTACCACTCCCGCAGCCACATGAATCAACGGGAAATAGATGTTATCAAAGAGGAAGTACTACCGAATCTATCTTATGAAACAGATGAAATTGGCGTCATAGCTCCATATAACAAACAAGTAGATGCAGTTAAATCCGCACTTGAAGAGGATATTGATGTCGCAACAGTCCATAAATTTCAGGGAAGAGAAAAGGAGGCTATCATTATGACCACTGTCGACGATATCATCACTTCCTTTTCCGACGATCCCAACCTGCTCAATGTTGCTGTTTCGCGGGCTAAGTCACAATTCTATTTAGTCGTATCGGGAAACGAACAACCCAAAGACTGCAATATCAGCGATTTGATTGCTTATATCGAATATAACAATGGCATTGTTTCCACCAGTAAGATTCATTCTATATTCGATTATCTATATGAGCAATATACAGATGCTCGAATTGCCTATTTGAAGAAGCACAAAAAAATATCCGAATACGATTCCGAGAATCTTACATTTGCATTACTTGAAGATATCCTGAAAGAAAATATCAATATGCGTCATTTGAATATCATTTGCCATTTACCACTCTATATGTTGATTCAGGATTATTCTCTATTGAATGAAGAGGAAAGCAAATATGCTGCAAATATAAATACTCATATCGATTTTCTAATTTATAATCGTGTGAGTAAACAACCGATATTGGCTATTGAAACAGATGGTTATACATTCCACAAATCGGGGACGAGTCAGTCAGAACGTGATATTAAAAAGGATCGTATCTTAGAGTTGTACGGAATTCCATTGGTGAGATTGTCTACTATAGGTAGTAATGAGAAAAAAATTATTGGAGATAAGTTAAGCGAAGTATTAAACTTGCATTAGAATGCTCATTGCAAATCATTTTTTTTGTTAGAATAGAAGTTTCTGCATATTCTAACAACCAAAAGAATAAATTTTACTCCAACTATAACAATTACATCAATAATAATACCTACATTTACTTCTCATTTAAAGTACGACAGCACAATGGAAATTATTTTCTACTTTTAATACATTAATTAAAATGCGGATAAGATACAATACATATAACAATAAGAATCATCTGTTTTACAAAAATAGGCAGATAAATAAACCGTATTTCGACCAAATACTAAGAAATGAACAGGAAAGTATTAGGTTAACAATTCTGCGCGACACACTTCTCCCGAAGCTGATGCCAGGAGAACTAAAAATTAACGCAACTGAAGTATTATAGATTACGATGAACAAGTCAATAAACATACTTGATAAAGAATATCTGCAATGGGTGAAAGACCTTTGCGGTCGCTATCGTCAAAGCCAAATAAAGGCAGCGGTGAAAGTTAATGTGGAACAGTTGAAATTCAACTGGCTTTTAGGTCGTGACATTGTTGAATTGCACGTAGAAGAACGCTGGGGCGAAAGTGTTATCACTCAATTGAGCAAAGATTTACGTGAAGCTATACCCAATGCAGCTGGTTTGTCAAAGAGTAATATCTACTATTGTAGGAAGTTTTATTTGTTATATAAGGATGCTCTGAAAACTTTCCACCAACTTGGTGGAAAAAATGAAACGGAATTATTCCACCAAGTTGGTGGAATATTTGAAGTCCCATGGAGACACCATTGCTTGATAATGGATAAAGTGAAAGACGATATAGACAAAGCTCTGTTCTATGTTCACCAGACGGTGGAGAACGGCTGGAGTCGTAGTATGCTGCTCAATTTCATTAGCACCGACCTTTATGAGCGGCAGGGCAAGGCACTGACTAACTTTACAAAAACATTGCCCGATGCGATGAGCGACCTTGCACAGGAGTTGACCAAAGACCCCTACAATTTTGCTTTCACGGGTATAACTGGGCGTTACAATGAACGATTGCTCAAAAATGCTCTACTGAATAACATTACCCGATTCCTGATTGAACTGGGTACAGGTTTCGCTTATGTGGGCAAAGAATATCGTTTGGAAATAGGCGAAACGGAAAACTTTATCGACTTGCTCTTTTATAATCTTTCGCTTTCCTGCTATGTAGTGGTAGAGGTAAAGATCGGCAAATTTGCTTTTGCCGACATCGGTCAATTAGGTGGATATGTGGTGGCTTGCAATCATTTGCTGCGTAAGGAAGGACGGGATAACCCAACCATCGGCTTACTGATTTGCAAAGAGAAAGACCGCATACAAGCCCAGTATGCTTTGGAGTCGAGCAGCCAACCTTTGGGTATTTCCGAATATGATCTGGAGAAGTTCTATCCCGAAAAAGTGGAAGGTACCATGCCTACCATTGAAGAGATAGAAGCTAAATTAAGAGATAACTAACATTGACTGGCAGAAAAAAGAATCTGCCAGAGCCGGAATGCGCAAAATGATAAAGCGGTTGCTGAAGAAATATAAATATCCGCCCGAGGAAGCTGCTAATGCTTTGGAAACAGTCATTCGTCAATGCGAACAATGGACGGATAATGATGATTCAGAACCTCTTTATCAGAAAGCCCCGAAGAAATATGAGTTTCCTGAAAGCAGTTCATACACCATAGCTGCTGAACCAAACATCAAATACAATAATTTATCAGAAAAAAACAATGAGTAACAAGTCTATAATCATACCTGTGAACAATAAACCTACAAAAATTGAGAATGGATTAACTACTAAACTAATAGATGATTATGACAGCGTTTTATCTGCTATCTTTGCCCGTTTAAATAAAGAAGATAGAGCTTATGTTATAGACTGTAAGGATAAAGAAAAAAGAAGTCTTGTCCATACCCAATTCTTGGGAGTTTCAAAAGGTATCTGTTCTGTTATATCTAAGCACTTTTTACCTACCTGCTCATAATACTTGTTATCGTCACCACGAAAGATAACAGAATCAGTCAAAGCAGACTTCTTCAACTTGCCTTCTTTAATGAGTTGCTGCTTTTCCAATTTTATCTGTTCAAGTAACTCTTCGCCAGTTCCTTCTTCTGCTATTTGTTGTACAAGCCGACCTTGAACAGCTTCTTGTAGGATGGATTTTTTGAGATTTCCTAGAAGCTCTACATTTAATTTATCTAATGCCTCTTGAGATTTTGCATATCGATCGATAAAAGGTAATATTTCTTGAAGTTTTTTATCTATTTCATATTGCTCGTTAGTAGGTGGAAGTGGAATTAGAAGATTTAATATATGCTCACGGCTAATTCCAGGGATAACACCTTGTGCATTAGAAATTATCGTTTGCAAATTAGCTTCAACTACAGATTTAACATATGATAGACTTATCGCATTGGAGAAATTTCTAATAATTTGAATTTGTCTAGCAATATGTATTTTATCTACATTACAGATGCACATTTTCCCAACTCCTGAACCTTTACAAACAATAAGTAAATCTCCTAATTTTCCTATTACCGTAGGAGTTTCAGTCCAACGATTTATTGCCAAATTCCCATTCACAATATTACTTGCTCCTGTAATATAGGGAATTCCTTGATTACTCGAATTATACTTTTCAGGAATAAAGTCTTGCCCTGATAGCAGTTCTATAACATTTGACAGTTTACTCCATTCCCATCCCTTTGGAATCTCAAACGGACTCTCCTCGTCAATGCACTTCACCTCCCCGGTAGCGAGAAACTTCTCATAATAGGAATTGTCATCACCTCTAAAAATAAACGACTCGTTCTTATCCTTCTTAATTTTTCCCTCCTTAACAAGGCGAGCTTTCTCTGTCCGAATCTTCTCTAACAAAACCGATGCAGGTTCATCATTAGGGTCTTGAGGTACAAGTTTTCCCTGTATAGCCCACTGAAGTATACTATTCTTTAATTGCTTACCATTCATAAGGATTAATCAAGTTTGATTTCAATACCCAGCAGCTTCTGTATTTCAGCCAATGTTTTATCTATCTCATAATCAAGAGCTGCACGCTTCTTAAAATAATTAGCAAGCAATTCTGCAGGTGGTAAGATTTCTTCCTCATCTTTAGGAAATTTACATTGATCAAAATTACAATCAAGTGAAATCAAATCTTGAACAGAAAAACAACGAGATTTCTCATTTCCATCTTGGCTTACAATCTCTTTCCTATCGTTCCACCACTCTTTTATTGGTTGACAATGCTCTAACTTCATTGGTTTTGTCTTAGAGAAGTGCTTATATCCATCAGGCATATCAAGACGATAAAACCAAGTTTCTTTTGTTGAATACCCATCAGGAGCATCTTCAACCCTTTCATTATTGAAAAAAAGAATATTTGTAGCAATACTTGTATAAGGAGAAAAAATACTTCCAGGCAAACGAATAATAGTATGTAAATTAAAATCTTTTAATAGCTTCGTTTTAATTGCAAGCTTCGCACCGTCTACACCAAACAAAAATCCATCAGGTACAATTACTGCCGCACGACCATTGGCTTTCAAACGGTACATTATCAATACCATAAATAAATCCGCAGTTTCACTACTACGCATATCTGAAGGAAAGTTATTTTTAACGCTCGCTTCAGTACTACCACCATAAGGTGGATTCATTGCAATAACATTAACCTTGTCGCATTCTTTAAAATCCCCAACCCTTGTACCCAAAGAATCACAATGAATAATATTAGGAGCTTCAATATCATGCACTAAAAGATTAGTGATTGATAAAAGATATGGCAAAGGTTTCCATTCTTGCCCTATTACGGCTGTCTGGAATAACTTAACATCATTTGTCGTTTTAACTTGCTTATACAAATGATTTAATGCAGATGTAAGAAAGCCTCCCGTTCCTGACGTAAAATCTCCAAAAGACTCTCCTAGTTGAGGATTTAGTATTTCCACCATAAAATCAGTCAGTGCACGAGGAGTATAAAACTCTCCGGCATTCCCCGCAGATTGTAAATCCTTCAAAATGCCTTCATATATATCACCGAATGTATGACGGTCTTCAACATCTGAAAAATCAATCTCATCTATGACATTAACCACTTGACGAAGCAAAATTCCATTCTTCATGTACTGGTTAAGGTCTGAAAAGATTTCTTTCACTATAGTTTTGCCTCTTGGAGTATCTTCATTTACTGGTAAGGCCTTAAGGGTAGGAAAAAGCCTTGCATTTACAAATTCCAATAAAGCGTCCCCAGTAAGTGCTTCCCCATCTGCATTATCAACTGCCCAGTTTCTCCACCTTAGCTCTTCTGGAATAATTGATTTAAATTCCTTTTTTTCACGGCGACTTTTATACTCCCACGTTTCTTCCTGTGCATCATAAACTTTTAGGAAGAATAGCCAAACCATTTGTTCAATACGCTGTGCATCACCACTAATACCTGCGTCTTGACGCATTATATTCTGTAATCGTTTTATTATATTATTAACTGCCATAAATTATGCTACATATAATTCGTTTTCTAAATCTTTAAGTGCTTTTTCAAATTTCTCCCATCCACCAAACAACTTAACTATCTTTTGAGGTTTACCGATTGTATTAAAAGGAGGGGTATCAAGTATATCCTCATTCTCAAATTCCAAAATGCCTTTATCAGCATATTTATCTAACAATGCTTCTAAAACTTGTTTAGCCACACCTTCATATCTAGATAAATAATCTCTCTTCTTTACATTATTAGCACGTTCCTTTCGCGTAAGTGGTTGCTTATCAAAAGCCACATGACATATTATATCAAAAATGTCTGCATTAAGCAAATCAGGACGCTTTTCACGAACCGCATCAAGTAAAACATTGTATTCTTTAAGTTCATCAACAATAACTTTCTTCTTATCAGCAGCAGTCCAGTTCTTTATAAACTCATCCAACGTAGCATACTTACCTCGAATATTCTTACGTGTAAAATCTGTTAAACTTTCAGTAACAAGAGTATGCCCATCAGCACCAAGATATGAAACTATTTCTGTGTTTATCTGAACATTTTTTCCATTAATGTAATATTTCTTGAGACCATATTCCCTTTGAGGTTGATCATGTGATACAGTCCGACGCGGACGATATGGAGGATACGTTTTACTCCCTCCACCTTCCAACTCTGGATCACCATCAAATTCTGGATCTTTAAACAATTGGGTCACATTCCTGAAATCAAGAATTTCAAAATGCCACTTCCCCTTATCAGTACGCAACCGAGTACCACGCCCCACAATCTGCTTAAATTCCGTCATAGAACCTATTTCTTTATCAATAACAATAAGTCCGCATGTTTTACAATCAACACCAGTAGAAAGCATCTCGGAAGTCGTAACGAGCGTTGGATATGGTTGATCTGGATCTATAAAATTATCAAGCTGTTTCTTCCCAATATTCTCATCTCCAGTGATACGCATAATATAGCGAGAATCCTTCTTGCACAAATCAGAGTTATAATTAACCAAAAGTTGCCGCATCGCCTCCGCTTCTTCTATATCTGCACAAAAGATTATAGATTTTGTCATGCGTCCTATTCTATGGAGCATTTTAGTTATGCGTCGAGCAACAATATCTCGGCGTTGCATAATAACTAACTCACGTCCAAATGTTTTCCGGTTATAAAAACCAGCTTTAATGAGATTACCTTTTATATCCAACTCATCTTCCTCGGGCGTCCATCCTTCTAAATCGATATTCAAAAAAGAGTTAGTTACTCTATACGGAGCTAAAAAACCATCTTCAATACCTTGCTTTAATGAGTATGTATACAAAGGCTCATTGAAATAGTCAAGATTATTAGCTCCTTCTTTTACTTTAGGGGTTGCAGTCATACCAATCTGAGTTGCGGAAGAAAAATACTCTAACACTTTTCGCCACTCCGATTCATCTTTAGCACTTCCACGATGACACTCATCTACAAGAATCAAATCAAAGAAAGTTGATTTGAACTCTTTAAAAGGATCGGGAATATTCTCGTCATAAGAAACTAATTGTTGATATAGAGCCATATATATTTCAAAAGAAGAGTCCATATTCTTCTTTTGAATCTTCGTCATAACTTTTTTAAAAGGCTTAAAATCTTGAGCCATAGTCTGATCTATCAAGACATTTCTATCTGCAAGATATAAGACTCGCCTTTTTAATCCAGATTTTGTCAACCGATGAATAATCTGGAAAGCTGTAAAAGTCTTTCCTGTACCTGTTGCCATTACCAATAAAATTCGATTTTGTCCACGGGCAACAGCTTCAATTGTTCTATTTATAGCTATTCGCTGATAATAACGAGGAATGTTAGTATGAGCATCCCAATAATAAGGTTCTTCAATAGCCTTTATTTCTTCCGAAGTATATTTTTTAGAATCACGTAAACGTTTTAACAGTTCATCAGGAGTTGGAAACTCATCTATATTAATATTAGTTTCCTTACCAGTAAGAAAATCATGCTCAATAAAACCGTCTCCATTAGAACTGTAAGCAAAAGGTATATCCAGAATTTTCGCATAGTCCATTGCCTGTTGCAGTCCAGCTCCCACAGCTTTATTATTATCTTTTGCCTCAACTATAGCAATAGGATTATTTGCAGAATAATGCAATAAATAGTCAACTTTCTTTCCTTGTTTCCGGGCATGAACATTCCCTTGAAATATTACTCGCCCATCAGTAAAGTAATATTCCATCTTTATGAGTTCTTTTTGCCATCCTGCCTTTTCAACAATAGCTGGAGTTATAAAACGTAATTTTATATCTTCCTCTGTTAATGACTTCTTATCCATATACCTAACACTTAACTTCTTATAATTGTGTATTATCGGAAGTTGCAAATCTAATTAAAATAATTAACAAGAAGAAATTATTTACTCGTTTTTGTAGAAATAATGTAATTACATAGTTTTACCAGGGGTAACACATATATTTCACAAACGATACCTAAATTAAATAATCATCCTTCTGCAATGTTTAAGAAGATATTTTCCTCACAAAAAATCAGATGACTAAAAGTTACTTTCCGTACAATTCAAAGAATAAAACTAGAGATAAAATTCAGTACCATGTTTAATATATTGTTTACCCAAACTAACAATAAATTTCATCAAATAAAATAACCAAAACTACAGAAACAAAAACATACACTAAAAAATAAAGCACACTTTC
>OGIL01000511.1_pt1 | contig 23192 bp, 19 predicted proteins | sample 1571751 | NCBI WGS metagenome assembly OGIL01 (sample SAMEA2581964, study PRJEB24529) | metagenome | biome: Human gut stool | place: China | collected 2011 | reverse complement strand
ATCTTCTAATGGACGTACCGGTTTTTCTTCCGAATATACCACTTTTAGTTTTTTTATCAATTTTATAATCTTCCGGTCAATTTTGCCAAATGATAATATTCTGCCATAGTCCTGCGCTTATATCCGTAGAAATCATTTTCAGATACTGGCATATCCCGGAATCGTTCCATTGTCCGGTATCCTATGCAGTTCACTATGCTGTCATAGATTTGTGATTCTATGCCTGGCGCATATTTGATTGACACTTGCAGAAGATTGTACTTGTCATTCTCGTCAAGGTGTCTGAAATGACTTTGAAGCGCCGGTATATCATCCGGCGGCACTCCATAGTCGGTTAGTGTAGCTTTTCTAAGATTCATTTATTTCACTCCTCCCAATCTAATTTCTGTCCGCACTTATTGCAATAAAAATCTGATTTATAAAGCCCCTCACTATTGCAAACTGGACAGTTACCTTTTGTCGTATAATATCTGCCAGAAAAATCAAAAATAGATTTTGTATTATTTGGTTTCATTGGAATCTGTTTTTCTAATGCCTTTGCCCCAAAATCACACGCCCATGCTTCTTTTAAAAAAATTTTCACCCCAGCTTCCTGTATTTTCAGCTCCGTCAATGAACTGCAAATGCTGGTCTCTCATATCGGAAAGGATGTCTCTTGCTTCTTCTGGTTTCATTTCTTCATCTCCTCCAACTTCTTCTCGGCTTCTTCACGGGTGAGGAATACGCTTTCTCCAAACCCGGCAATACTAAATGTTCGTTTCTGCTTATTTGTTTTAAAGATAATGCCATTATCAGAAATTTCTACCTTTCTTATTTTCTGTTTTGAAATATCTTTTCCAACAATGATGAAGACAGAATCACCAACCTTACACGGTAATCTCACAAGCAAGCCCTGTTCTTCTAAGTCTTCATAATCGCAAAGCTTTCGCGTCGCTAAAATGTAATCGTGCTGTTTAACCCAGACATCTGATTCTCCGTTTGGTGCAACATCGTATCTTTCTGTTAATCTCTCCGTCTACTTCACCTCTTCCATCTGAATTTCTACAGTATCTGCAAGTAACTTCAAGGACTTAATAAATGAGTCCGTCAATGCTGTTCTGTCTGGGCATTGAGTGAATGTTCTGACAAGGCTTATAGCATCTTTGAGCTTCTTCTCATTTTCAATTACGTCTGATGCTTCTACTAATTCATATCCCGGTGCAAGGTTGGCATTTCTTGTTAGTTCTTTATTACTATAGAACTTTAATATATCCGGGATCTGCTGTTCTTTATGGGAACAGTGGGAATGATACTGTTTCGCAATAACGGAAAATATGCTATGATGGTACTATTAGCATTTCTTTTCCTGGCAGTATGCTTTGGAAAAAGGGCGAGGAAGCTCTGGGGGAGACTGTTTACGGTAAGTGTGGCAGCTTTCTGTATAGGGCTTTTTGTGCTGTCCGCAGTGTTCTCCGCAACGCACGCGGAACAGGGAGACAGGAGAGAGATGCTGAGTATGCCGATCCAGCAGATGGCCCGCTGCATGATCTATCATGGAGGAGTGGGAGTACTCCCTGAGGATGACGGTACCATGTCGGAGCAGGATCGGGCACTGGTGAATGATTTTATATTGGATGAGGCCTACAGGGATTACGATCCCGGCATTGCGGATCCGGTAAAGCGGCATACCAACACGTATGTGGCGCGTTATCGCTCGGGAGATTTCTTACGGACCTATTTTCATCTGCTGAAATCTTATCCCGGAGATATGATCAATGCCGCACTGGCAGTGGATGCCGGCTTTTTGTCTCCCTTGGATGTCACCCATGCGGCGGTGAACGAAGTGCAGGGGAGAGAGGGGCTCGGATATATACAGACACGATGGGAAGAAGATACCCTGAACAACAGAGGGATCTACAAAGACAGCAAATGGCCGGGACTGTATAACTGCCTGGAGGCATGGGCGGACGGGAACGGTTATCTGGAGCTTCCGGTACTGAAATATTTGTTCGTGCCAGGCAGTTATCTGTGGCTGTATCTGGCGCTGGCGGCGATTCTTGTGATCGTGGACAGAAAGCGCTACTGTCTGCCACTGGCGGTGATCGCGGGATATTATGGGACGATGCTGTTAGGCCCCACGGTGCAGATGCGATATGTCTATCCGGTGATGCTGGCACTGCCGTATCTGGCGGTACTGATGTGCGGAACCGGCCGGAAGACGGAAAATGAAAAAACAGAGACAGATCAGAGATAAAGACAAAACAGAGACAAAACAAAGACAAAACAGAGACAAAACAAAGACAAAACAGAGACAGAGTTAGGATAGAGGAATGGACAAGCTGATCATAGGAGCAGGGCTGTATGGATTGTATGCGGCGCTGTATTGTGCAAAAAAAGGGCAACAGGTAGAGGTGCTGGAGATGGAAGAGGCTCCTTTTACCAGAGCCACATATATCAATCAGGCCCGGGTACACATGGGATATCACTACCCGAGGTCTCTGTCTACGGCCATGAAATCCGCCGGATATTTCAAGCGTTTTACAGAGGACTATTCCTTCTGTCTTCATACCGCGTTTCAACAGATTTATGCTACTTCCGCTCATTTTTCCTGGACGGATGCGGCGGAATTTTTGAAGTTCTGCCGGGATGGCGGGATTCCCTGTAAGGCGCTTCCTGTGGAAGAATATTTCCAACCGGGGCTGTGCGACGGAGCTTTTCTCACCGAGGAGTATACCTACGATGCCCATATCCTGCGGGATCATCTGATGGAGGAGATCGCGAAATATCCGGGAGTGAAGCTGCACTTCGGGCGGCAGATCACAGAGATCGTAAAACAATCGGACTGCTATGAGATCACCGCATTGCATGAGGGCCATAGAGAGGTATACCGGGCACCGTTTGTGCTGAATGCCACTTACGCTTCCGTGAATCAGGTGCTGGAAAAGGTAAAGGGAGTCACGGCAGAACCCTTCGGACTGAAGTATGAATTATGTGAGATCATCCTGTGCAAGACAGGTGACAAGCTCCGTGACATCGGATTTACGGTAATGGATGGACCTTTTTTCTCCATTATGCCTTTCGGCAGGACGGGATATCATTCCCTGACTTCGGTGACTTTTACACCGCATAAGACAAGCTATGATGCTACGCCGCAGTTCTCCTGTGTAGGAGCGGACGGCAATCTCTGCAGAGGCGGCTGGCTGGGGAATTGCAACGACTGTCCCGGCAGACCGGAGAGTGCCTGGGAGTATATGTCTACGCTGGCGAGAAAGTATCTGCGGGAAGAGTATACATTCAGCTATGAGCAATCACTGTTCTCCATGAAGCCGATTCTGAAGGCTTCGGAGATCGATGATTCGAGACCTACCGTGATCCGGGCATTATCCGAGAGCCCCACCTTCATCAGCGTCTTATCCGGCAAGATCAACACGGTATATGACCTGGATCCTTTTTTAGATTAGGATAACCATTCCGAGTGGTTATAAATAATAATAGATATAGGGGAAACGTTATGGAGAGAACCGCAATCCTGAATAAAGAGAAAAATTTTGTATCCTGCGTGCTGTATCTGCACAACGATGGTGCGCACATCCGTGATTTCCTGAATACGGTCTGTGGCACCATGGAAGAACATTTTGAAAAATATGAGATCGTCTGTGTGAATGACTGCTGCATGGACAATACCATCGAGGAGATCCATCGATTTCTGGAAGAAAGCAGTGGAAATCATGTGGTGAGCATGATCAATTTAAGCTTTTATCAGGGAGTCGAGATGGCCATGAATGCCGGAAGAGACCTGGCAGTGGGAGATTTCCTGTTCGAATTCGACAGATGCCTGCCGGATTTTGAACCGTCACTGATCATGGATGTTTATGACAGAGCACTGGAAGGCTATGATGTGGTGGCAGCCGCTCCGGGGAGAGATGTGGCACTGACCTCGCGGCTGTTCTATGCAGTATATAATCTGGGAAGCCGTAATACCCATAAGCTGCGTCAGGAGAGATTCCGTATCATATCCCGCCGCGCAGTGAACCGTGTGAATCAGATGAATGCGTACATTCCTTACCGCAAGGCGATGTATATGAATTGCGGACTAAAGGCGGATACGCTGGTCTATGAGAATAAAAAGAAGGCAGGCAGTGCCAGGAACCGGGAGGAGCGCAGCACCCGCAGCAGTCTTGCACTGGATACGCTGATCATTTTCACCAATGTCCTGGAGAAGTTCTCTATGCTGGTGAGTGTGATCCTGTTCTCTGTGATGATGATCATGTTTGCCTGGATCGTGTATTCGATCTTCAGCACGGTACGTCCCGTGGAAGGCTGGATGAGTCTGATGACGCTGATATCGTTTGGATTTTTCATGATGTCCGTCATGCTGACGCTGATCTTCAAATATCTGTCCGTAATCTTGAATATGAGCTTTAAGAGACAGCACTACGTAATCGAAGGAGTGGAAAAACTGACAAAATGATGTTTACGATTATTTTTCCGGTATTAAATGAACGTCTGCGCTTAGAGAGCGGTGTGACCCGCACGGTGGAATATCTGCAAAGCATTGCTTTTGAAGACTATGAGATCATTATCGTGGATAACGGTTCCGAGGATGAGACACCGCAGATCGCAGAAAATCTGTGTAAAAAATATGATAAAGTAAGATATGAGAGAATCAATGTCCGCGGTGTGGGTGCGGCGTTCCGCAGAGGTGTGGAAGTAAGCCACGGCGATGTGGTAGGCTATATGGACATCGACCTTTCCACCAATATCAGGCATCTGGGAGAGGCTATTCACCTCTTCGAGACGCAACCCGAGATCCAGTATATCAACGGCAGCCGTTTTGCCAGAGAATCCGATACCAGGGGCAGAAAATGGTACCGAAGGATCACATCCCAGGGACTTTTGATTCTGTTAAAGCTGTTCTTACGGATGAAATCCACGGATGCCATCTGCGGATTCACGTTTGTCCGCAGAGAGACGGCACTTTCACTGATCGAGGGCTGCAGCCGGGATAACGGATGGTTCTATATGATCGAATTCCTGCTCCGGGCGGAGAAACGGGGCGTGAAGATCCTGGATTATCCGGTGGAGTGGCAGGAAGATTATAATACTACGGTAAAAGTGTTCAAGACGATCTGCAATTATCTGGTGCAGATCGCAAGGTTATTCAACGAGTTTTATATTAAGAAGCATATATAAGATGCCGGATAATCCCGGTGAAAGATTGAAAATAAGAGAAGAAATGTACATCGTGCGAGTTTAGAAACGATGTAAATGAAATGACAACAGGTAAGAGAGAAGGACAAAAAATGGCACATATTAAGAGAATCGATCTGACGAGGGATGTAAAAGCCCATGAAGATGCTTACAGAGAAGCTATCGAGAAGGTATGTCGTGAGACAGCTTTTTCCGGAGGCAAATATGCAGATGTATTTGACAAGGAATTTGCTGCTTACGTGGGCAGTAAATATGCCAGCGGTGTGAACAACGGTACTTCCGCATTGCATCTGGCGATGCTGGCGCTGGGCGTAGGCCCCGGAGATGAGGTCATTGTTCCTGCCAATACTTATATCGCGACGGCATGGGGCGTCAGCTATACGGGAGCCACGCCGGTGTTCGCAGACTGTACGCCGGATACCTGGGAAATCGATCCTTCCGTGCTGGAGGCGAAGATCACGGAGAGAACGAAGGGAATCATCGGTGTCCATCTCTATGGACAGCCCTTTGATTATGCAGGCGTCAGAGAGATCGCGAACCGACATGGATTGTTTGTCGTAGAGGACTGTGCACAGGCACATGGCGCACAGTTCGAGGGAAAAAATGTGGGAACCCTGGGAGATCTGGCATGCTTCAGCTTCTATCCGGGCAAAAACCTCTATGCCTTCGGAGAAGGCGGAAGTGTCACCTGTGAGAAGGAAGAGTACTATAAGCATATCGACCGCCTGAAAAATCAGGGCTGTGATGTGCGTTATTATCATGATGAGATTGGATATAATTATCGACTGGAGGGACTGCAGGGTGCGGTATTGAGCGTAAGCCTGAAATATCTGCCGGAGTGGACGAAGAGACGTCAGGAGATCGGACACCGCTATCTCCGGGAGATCACGAATCCTCTGATCACCATGCAGCATCATCCGGAGAACACCACACCGGTGTTCCATCTGTTCGTCATTACGGTACCGGATCACGATGATTTTGTGAAGTATATGGCAGACAATGATGTGGAATGCAACATGCATTATCCGGTGCCCTGCCATTTACAGAAGGCATATGCAAACCTTGGTTATAAGCCGGGAGACTGCCCGAATGCGGAATACCTGGCATCCCATTGCGTTACCTTGCCGCTGTTCCCCGAGATGCGGGAAGATGAGATCCGGAGAGTCATCGAGCTGTGCAATGCTTACAGACAGTAAGGAGATCACAATGCAGACAGTAGCAGAAAATAAAAGATCGGAAAATATAATATCGGAAAATAAAACCTCGAAAGCAATTTCTGAGAACTACCGGGATACGCAGGCCGGGATCTGTCTGCGCCTCATGACCTATGAGGATACGGACCGTATCGTGGCATGGCGTAACAGCGATGCCGTGCGTAAAAATTTTATCTATCAGGAGCTTTTTACCAGGCAGTCCCATGAGCACTGGATCCGGACCCGTGTGGAGACCGGAGATGTGGTGCAGATGATCATCTGCGACCTGGAAGGGGATACTCCCCTCGGATCTGTGTATATCCGGGATATTGACAGACATCACAATAAGGCGGAGTACGGAATCTTCATCGGGGAAGAGAGCGCCAGAGGCCGCGGAATCGGCACGGCGGCGGCGAAGCTGATGCTACGGTACTGTTTTGAGAAGGAAAAGCTGCACAGAGTCTACCTGCGGGCATTGTCGGAGAACCTGCAGGCAATCCGAAGCTATGAAAAGGCAGGCTTCGTCAGAGAAGGACTGTTAAGAGATGATGTGTGTATTGACGGTGTGTACCGGGATATTGTCTGGATGGCAGCCGTGAATCCGGCAGACTAAGAAGGAGCGAGCAACAAAAAATGGACAGAATCAAAAAAGTAAGCTTTGTAATCCCCTGCTACCGTTCGGAGCATACACTGCCCCATGTGGTTACGGAGATCCGGGAGAAAATGGAGGAGCTGTCACAGTATACCTATGATATTTTTCTGGTAAATGATGCATCCCCGGACAATACCATGGAAACGATCCGGGAGCTGTGTGAAAAATACGATAATATCAAGGGCATCGGATTCGCCAGGAATTTCGGACAGCATGCGGCGCTGATGGCGGGACTTAGACATTCCGACGGAGATTATGTGGTGTGCCTGGATGATGACGGACAGACCCCCGCCGATGAAGTGGATAAGCTGCTAAATAAGCTGGAGGAAGGCTTTGATGCTGTCTATGCCAGTTATGAACACAAGCAGCACTCCACATTCCGGAATCTGGGCAGCAAGGTCAATGAGCTGATGACGCGGATGATGTTAAACAAGCCTGCGAATCTGTATATTTCCAGCTATTTTGCGGTGAAGCGGTTCGTGGTGGAGGATATGATCCGCTATGAGAATTCATATCCTTATGTCATCGGACTGGTGCTCCGTGCCACGAAAAACATTACCAACGTGCCGGTGTGTCACAGAGAGCGGGAAGAGGGCAATTCCGGTTATACGCTCAAGAAGCTGCTGGGATTATGGTTCAACGGATTTACGGCATTTTCCGTGAAACCGCTGCGGATCGCCACATCTCTCGGTGTGGGCTTCGCAGGACTGGGTTTTCTCTATGGAATCTATACGATCATCAAGAGGCTGGTGAATCCCAATGTCCCTATGGGCTTCAGCGCATTGATGGCGGCACTGGTATTTTTCGGCGGCATGATCATGATCATGCTGGGACTGATCGGAGAATATGTGGGACGTATCTACATCAGCATGAATAATTCTCCCCAGTATGTGATCCGTGAGAAGATCCATCTGGAGGAATAGGGAGAGAAATATTTTTATGAAGAAAGAGCAATTTACGGACTGGTGGAAACAGGATAAAAGATATCTGACACTGGTGAAGGCGGTATTGATGGCGCTGCTTCCCGTGGTGTGTTGTCTGGTGCGGACGGCGGCAGAGGGGAGGAGCATCGGCCAGGTGTATCTGCCTTCTTCGGAATGGAACGATGAACTGTTTTATTTTAAACAGGTGGAAAGCATTGTGAAATACGGATTTCCCAGAGGATATTTCGGATTTAACGAAAGTCATGCGCTGCAGCTGTCTTTCGCAGCCTGGAGTCCCGTGCTGGTATTTCCCTGGATCCTGTGGGGGCTGGTGTTCGGCTGGAATCTGCTGTCACCGGTGATCTGTAATATCGTACTGCTGACGATCACTATGTTCGTGTTCGTATGGCTGGTGAAACCCACCTGGAAACAGCTGGGCATCCTGACGGTGCTTTTCAGCCTGTACACACTGTTCACCAGATACATGCTGTCCGGTATGCCGGAGGTCATTTGCTTTGGCATGCTGATCCTGTTCTACGGACTGGCTTTTTCCTATCTGAACAAGGAGACAAAGGGCAAGCTGACTGCCATGTTTATTGTCTCGGTATTATTGACCCTGATGCGGCCGTACATGCTTTTGTTTTTGCTGCTGGCCTGCTTTTTCCGGATCCGCAGAAGCCGTAAGAGCGGATGGATCGTTTCCGCTTCCGTGGTGGCTGTCACGGGAGTGGTGTATGTGCTGATCAAGCACTATCTGGGCGCGGAATATTTTACCCCGCTGTTCTATACGGACTGGATCACGACGTTTTTCACTGACGGCATCGGTGCCGGCTTCCGGAATTTCTTCGGAACGCTGCACTGGAAGGGCCTGGAATTCTACAGGCATTGTGTGTCCGGTATGAAGAACGGCCTGGCTTCCGGAGCCTTTTTTGACGGTTATCTGTTGCTGCTAGCCATTCTGCTGGTGCAGAGTTTCTTGGATTTCAGAGCATACCGCAGGGAGAAACAGACCGGGCTGCGTAACCAGCTGATCATAGAAGTGCATTTCGCCTTCAGTCTGATCGCGATGCTGTTTGCTCATCTGCTGATGTATAAAATGGTGGAAGGAAGCAAACATTTCCTGACTTTTATTGCGGCGGGAATTTTTATCGTGAGTATGCTTCAGACCAGATACTATAAGAAAGCGGTGCTTTTGGGCGCAGCTTTCCTGTATCTGTACAGTTACAAGGCGGTGGAGCCTTATGATTATCAGGTACCGTATGTCACGGAGGACCGGGAAGAGCAGGTGGAATACTGGAGACAGATCTTCGCGGAGAATCTGGTCATGAATACCGATCAGGTACCGAATTACGATAATGTGGTGATCTGGACCTTCGGGGACGATACGCCGGAGGGGAACCGGAATCTGAAATGGCAGCTTCTGTATGGGGCGCCGGAAGGTTTTGGTATCAGCTGCTGTGAGAGAGAATATCTTCTGGAGCATCTGACGGGGCTTCAGAGCAGATACCTAGCTACGGTAAGCGGCGGAGAGATCGACGGGCAGTGCCGCGAACAAGGGTATGAAGAACTGGGAAGAGATGCGGATATGGTGCTGTATCGCAGGTATTAAAGTCAGGGAATATAAGAAGATAGGAAGCGGAAGGACAGAAGGTTCCATGGAGACATGCAGCAGGAAAACAGATAATTTTATACGGACAAAAGGTTGGCTGCTGCTGTGGCATGCGCTTCCGGTGATCGCACTGCTCCTTTGGGGAGCTTTCAGCATCCGGAATAACCTCTGGTATGATGAAGCGTATTCTGCGTCGATGGTATCCCTGCCCTGGAAACGGCTGATCTATATTACGGCGACGGATGATCATTCGCCGTTCTACTATGTGATCCTGAAGCTGTTTTATCATCTGTGCGGCGGTGGCACCCATTTCTGGTCACTGAAGCTGTTGTCTGTGCTTTTTATGACCGGATATATGTTGCTGGGAAAATATTACGTGGCGAAGCTGTTTGATCGGAAAATTTCGGTATATTTTATGACATTTTCCCTGTTAATGCCTATTTTCAGTGTGCAGGCGGGAAATGTGCGGATGTATGCCATGGCATTGTTTTTCCTGACACTGGCGGGACTTTCGGCTTATGATATTTTTCGGGAAGCGACCCGGAGAAAATGGATCGTGTTCTGTGTGGCGAGCATCTGTACGGTGTACTGTCATACGTTTGCATTGATACAGACTTTTTTATTTTATATGCTTTTCCTGGCGGCGATTGGGATCTGCCGCAGAAAGGATCTGGTAAAGGGATTTTTTATCTCCGGCTTCACAGTGGCGATCGTGTTTTCCCCCTGGCTGGCGGTGACCTGCAGACAGTTCATCCTGCGGATGCGCTATGATGACGGTTCTACCGCAGAACTGGCGACTCTGAATTCCGTGATGGATTATTTCAAGGAATGGTTTTCCGCGGTGGAGACACCCATCGGCATTGTGGTGCTGCTGGGGATGGCACTGTGCCTGGTATTGAGTTATGGCGCCGTGGACTGGGTACGCCAGCATCATAATGCAGCTCCGGCCATCGCGGCAGCGGCGTTTGCCCTCACCGGAATCGTGGGAGGGGTGATCTCTGCTACCGTCAATAACTGCTTCATGGGGCGTTATGCATTTCCGGGCATGGGTTTCGTCATGCTGTGGTACGCGGTGGGATTCGCACAGATCCTGGAGAGCAGTGGCACAAATGGGAGAAAATGGTGGACCGGTGGCATCCTCGGTACGGCCTGTCTGTGTTTCCTGCTTCAGTACAGCTCGGAGCTCCGTCTGGAGTACGACGGAGGCCTGGAGATTTATGAGAATTTTGTGGAGACCCAGATGACGGACAACGATGCGGTCATCGGACCTTATACGCATACGATCTTTCTGAATGTATATCATCCGGAGCTGCATTATTATATCATCGGCTATAAATTATACAGTCTTCCTTTTGTGAATACGGACGCACTCACGGATTACAGTCAGCTGGATTCCTACGAGAATCTCTGGTATATCTGTTTTCAGGGGGGAACACCCAATGAACTGGAGGACGAATATGACTACGAGGAAGCGTTGGAATTCCATTATATGTATTATGATTTTGTGATTTATCGCATAGAGCCGAAGACGATAGAACAGCAGCAATAAGATCAGGAACAGGGGCAGACAAAAAGGAATGGAGAAATACAGAGAAACGAAAACAACAGCAGACTGGAATGGGATGCTTCATAAGCTATGTGGGAACCGGCTGTATATGGGGATCCTGCTGCTTACAGCAGTATGTGCGTACGGTTATAAGGTAACAAATGTTACCATCGGTATCGATGACACCCCATCTTTATACTATTTTGAAGAGGGACTGATCGCCATTGTGGGGCGGTGGGTATTGTTTCTGCTGAATAAAGTGATATCCCTGGCGGAATTTGCCCCGTTTGTAACGGATTTTGCTGCGGTACTTCTTCTGATCGCGGCAGCAATCGTGTGGTCGGCATTGTTCTATTCGGTGTTCGGTGAGAAGATCCCGATGACGGGATATGCTTATTTCGCAGCAGTATTTGTATCCTGTCCGTTGATCAGCGAAGTATTCACATATTTTCTCCACAATGGGATAGCCATCGGATATCTGAGCTGTGCAGTCAGTCTGTGCTGTATGAGGGAGTGGCAGCTCAGTATCCGGAAGCAGCGCAAGGGATCCGGTCTCCGGGAGAAGCCGGACTGCCGGACGGTGACGAAGCTTGCGGCAGCTGCGGTATTTTTATGGATTGCCATGGGCTGTTATGAATCCTTTATGATCCTGTGGCTGGCGGGCCTGGTATTGCTTCTGCTGGCAGAGCGGATAGGCATGGAAACTGTACACTGCAGCGGAAGAACAAAAAAGTCGGAAAAAAGCAGGCCTGAGAACAGCACAGTGAAGCACTGTGGCATGAAGGCAGGTATCTTTGCAGTATTGGCCGCCGGTGCGGCAGCGGCACTTTTGGCAATCCTATTGCGCAGCCTGATGATCGCCGTCGTGACGAAGGTATTTCATCTGGAATATTTACAGGGAGAAGCGGTACAGCGTTCCGTGACGGAGATGTTAGGCTGGATGGTGCAGACCGGAGCCTTCGGCGAGCTGATCATGATCCTGAAACGTACTTTTGTATTGTACGGTGTGTTTGCTTATGCTTATCTGCCAATCCGGATTTTTGTGTTATCGGCGGTCGTAATTACAGTGGTTACCCTGGTGCGGGTGATCCGCGGCAGAGACCTGTGGGCCCTGATCCTCCTGCCGACGGCTTATCTGGCGGCATTTTCGCTGTTATTTATCGAAGGAAAAGCAACGCTCTACCGTTCGGCACAATTTCTGCCGGTTTTCTGCGGATACGGAGTGCTGCTTTTTGTCTATGCGGTATGGAAGGTGACAGCATGGTGGGAACGGAAGACACAGAAGTCTCAAAATAGTCGCATTTGCCGTGGCGTGCGCGGGATTGCGATTCTTGTGCTGGCGGTGATCGTTTGGAACCAGTGCATGGATATGACGAAATGGTTCTACATTGATAAACAGAAATACGATGCGGCGGTGCAGACGGTCGATCAGATCGCACTGGATCTGGAGCGGGATTTCGATACATCAAAGCCGGTGATTTTCACGGGGAATTATGAAATTCCTTACAGTATCGTCAAGGATGCCTATGTAAGCTACGGCGATAGCAAATATTATAAGATGAAACGACTTACGGATCTCATCGATCCGGATCTGCTGGATAAGTACAATCGTGGTTCCAGAGGTGTGTGGGTGGCGCAGACCCCGGCATTGTCGGTCATCGACTGGGGCCGTTATGCCTTTGATTCCGATGCGGAGCTGGTAAAGTTTTTCGCAATGCACGGGCATTCACTGGTGGCTTGCGGGGATATCGACAGATATGCGGAGGCGGAAGAAGAGTCACTGAAGCTGCCGGAATATCCACAGGATGGATATATCGTGGATAAGGGGGTCTATATTATTGTTCATTTCTAAAGATAAAGAAAGAACATATCAGTTAGCACGTTTTGGCATGTCTGTCGGGATTGCTGCTGCTATGCTTCTGGCGGTTTATTTTCGTGCGGGGATATATTTTGAAAGTAATGACGACAGAAATATTACAGAAATACTGAGTGGAGCCTTTGGAGGACGACCGGATGCGCATACGGTATATGTAAATTATTGGCTGTCTGTGCTTTTGTCCGGTTTATACCGGATTACGCTGCAGATCCCGTGGTATGGTCTGATGCTTTTACTGTTTCACATGATGTCTTATGTATTGATCCTTGACACGGTGATCAAACTTGGCAGAAGTAAATTAAAAATTCTGATCAGTATCGGAATCGTAATGACCTTGTTTTTGCAGAATTTTTATTCCGTTGCAAAAATCCAATATACATCCACGGCAATCGTGCTGGCTGTTGCAGGATACGTTTACTTGCTGTGTGCAATATATATGCCCGGCAGGGATTCCTGGAAATTCCTGGTATTTGCAGTTTTTATGCTGCTTGCCTGTCTGCTCCGCCGAGATGCTATGCTAATGCTGCAGCCTTTGGGGCTTTCGGCAATTGTCGGATTGCTTCTGACAGATAAGAGAAAAAATGTGCGGGATAAGATCAGATTTCTGCTTCTGACCCTGGGGATAGTCATAGGCTGTTTTGCTCTGGGAGAGCTGGGAACTGCAGTCGGCTATCATAATGCGGAATGGAAAGAATATCTTCGATATAATAATGCCAGAACAGAAATGTTTGATTATTATGGAAAACCGGAATATGAAGAGGTCTCAGACATTCTCAGCGAGTATGGTGTGAGCAGGGCTGAGTATGAAGCTTACAAGGGATATATCATATTAGATGGAAATCTCAATACGGAATGTGCAGAAAAAATAGCAGCATATGCCAAAGCAAAATACAGATTTCCTGAAATTGGGGAAGTCTTGAAAACCTATCAGCAGGTGATGCTGAAAGACGGTGTGTGGGATGGAAACAGAATTACAGTGGCTTCGTTTATTGTTGCAGGTATTCTTATAGTTATTTACGGACAATATCTTTATCTGATACCGGTGTCTTTGGTCAAAGTGGGGTCTTTTGTGATATGGGGATATCTGATCTATAAAGGGCGAATGCCTGACAGAGTGATTCTGCCCTTGTATTTTGGAGAAGCTGCAATCTACCTGACGGTCATGCTGGTGGCAATCGTGACCGTGGAGCAGAAGAGCATATGGAAAAAAGCAGGTGCGGTTTTTGCGTGTATGATCCTGATATTTATGGGATATCAGAGTGGCAGACAACAGTATCGTTTTTTGAAAAGTCAGAATGAAGGCATGGAACAATATATGCAGGGATTGGTGGAGCTTTACGATTATGTAGACAGCCATCCCGAATGCAATTATCTGATGGATTCTTTTTCGTTCAGCTATTATATGGGGGCGGTATTGGATAATCGATTTAACGGACCTCATAATTACATGGTATCAGGTACGTGGTTTTCCTATAGTCCGGTCATGAAACAGGCCATGAAGCAGTATTTTACAGATGATCAAAATGGTTTTTATGTGATCCTGTATGATTTCGGGGTAGAGGCTCTTGAGGAAATCCTGCCGTATCTGGAAGAAAAAACCGGAACGATAGGGGTACCTGAAGAGGAACTGACCGTATCACATGGGGGAAAATATCGTATTTATTATTTTGACCGGAAGCTTGACCTACAGGAGTAAACAGAATGAGCAGAGTGAAAAATATTTTAATCAGAGCATATAACAGAGTGGAAAAAGAACTGCTTCGCATCGATCAGCTTCCCTTGTGGTGGCTGGGGCTGATCATTGCAGCAATCTTTTTTCTGCCTTACTTTATTCTGGGAAAGGGTTGTATCTTTGAGATCAACGATCAATTAGATGAAAGTATTATGAATTATATACTTCCGGCAAGGCATTTCCTGGATGGAAGTAATGTATATCCGGAAATGCTTGGTGGTGTCAATGCCAGCGGGATGCAGCCTTCTGCAATCTTGTTCCTTCCGTTGTATATTCTGTATTCACCCAGAATCGCATTTCTGCTGCAATATATTATTTGCTTTCTGATTGCCTTTGCCGGAATGTATTTGTTGGTGAAAGAGAGTACGCAGAGTAGTATTTTGGCGGTGATCGCCGGGAGCTGCTTTTGTGTATTGCCTTTATACCCGATCTACGGTCTTACAGAATTTGGGATTCCTTTGGTAATATATGCATTTTTATGTTTTTGGAAGCGAAAAAGATTCATTTTCGCTGTGCTGTCTACGTTGTTGTTTGGGTTGACCAGCCATCTGGTATGTACCGGGTATGTGGTGTTAGGTCTGTGGCTCCTGGCGATCATCATCGCTGTGATCCTAAAAAGAAAGAATTCATGGCCGCTATGGGGATTTGGAGAGTTGCTGTTAACGTATATGATCGTTAACAGGGCGCTGATCCTGGAGATACTCATTGGTAACAGCAGCTATGTCAGCCACCGGGAGGAAATGATATCCTCCGCAACGCCGTTTTTTGAGACCTTCCGGAGCGTTTTTCTAAACAGCTCACAGCACGCACCGTCGTTACATAAATATTTGATATTGCCCATTATTTTGTTCCTGATCCTGGGAGCATTTTGTAAAAAGGAAGAGACCGACCGGATCCTTTATAAGGCAGCTGTGATCAACTTTTTATTCTTGATTGCCATAGCCCTGTTTTATGCATTTTGTCATTTGACGGCAGTGGTTGACTGGAAAAACAATGCCACGGGATTTTTGCATTATTTTCAGATGCACCGTGTCTACTGGTTGTATCCGGCGCTCTGGTATCTGGAATTTGCACTGTCTGCCGCTGTATTGTGGCGGACGCCGGTTCCGGGCACCGGGCGGCGTATGTTGGTTGGAAAACTGGCAGTGATCTGCATCTGTCTGCTTCCGACACTTCAGCTGCTCAAAGTGAATTCAGGCATGTATCTGAATGTGAACCAGATCAATAACGGCTCAGGTGTCACAGGATATATCTCCTGGGAGAGCTGGTTTGCAGAGGATCTGATGCAGGAAATAGACGATGCTATCGGCCGGGACAAGAGTACTTACCGTGTGGCACATTTGGGGATCAGTCCGGCTCCGTCCCTGATGCATGGTTTTTATACGGTGGATGGATATTCCAATAATTATTCTCTGGAATATAAGCACCGCTTTCGAGAAGTTATTGCGGCAGAGCTGGAGAAAAATGAGGAAGTACGGGTATACTTTGACCTGTGGGGAAACCGGTGTTATCTATTCAACAGTATTACCGGTAATTATATGCAACTGAAAAAGGGCAATACCCTGGTGTATGAAGGGCTGGAGTTCGATATGGATGCATTACGGGAACTGGGATGTGAATACCTGTTCTCCGGCGCCGAGATCGGTGATGCCGAACGCATGGGTCTGGAGCTCGTAGGTTATTATGAAACGGACGACTCTTATTGGGGAATCTGGGTGTATTGCATAATGAAGGAAGCGAAATGAAAGAAAAAACATTTATGAAAAAGTATGGAATGCTGCTGATGATCTTAGGCGTGGCAGCAGTGACAAGATTGGCAGGCTTAGGAAAAATACCGGAGGGTATCCTTCCGGATGAGGCATGTGCTGCGTATAATGCATGGGCACTTATGACAGAAGGAATGGATAACAGAGGGTATGGCTTTCCGGTGTATTTTATTGCGTGGGGAAGCGGAATGAATACGTTGTATTCTTATCTGTCTATTCCGTTCCTGTGGCTGTTTGGCGCTACGACTATGGTATATCGTATTCCGCAGGCGCTCTTTGGTATTTTGGGAGTGCTGGCAGCATATGTGCTGGGAAGAGAACTGCTGGATGAAAAATTCGGACTTCTGTTTTCTTTTCTGCTGGCGATCAATCCCTGGAATATCATGATCAACCGGTTCGCACTGGAGTCAAACCTGGCACCTGCGATGTTTCTGATCTCACTTACCCTGCTTGTACTGGGAATCAGGAAAAACTCCGGGTATCTTCCGGCTGCGGCTGCATTTTTTGGATTGACGCTCTACAGTTATGCTCAAAGCTGGATCGTGGTGCCGTTGTTTCTGCTGCTATTTCTGCTGTTTTATCGGAAAAGCATTCCTTATGGAAAACATCTGTGGTTTTCAATTCTGGTATTAGCTGTCATAGCAAGTCCGTTATTGTATTTTGTAGGTGTGAATCTGAATTTTTTGCCGGAGATCAAAACCCGATTTTTCTCTATCCCCAGATTACTTGCGTTCCGGGGAGAAGAGATCAACATTGCCCATATGATAGACAGTGCAAAAATAGTGTGTAAGATGCTGTTTAGACAATATGATGGAGTCGCTCACACAGCCTGCGTAAAGACAGGGGCATATTACTTTTTCACAGCACCGTTCTGGATGCTGGGGATCGGCCTGCAGCTGAACGGCATAGTTCGCAGCCGGAAGCTTGAGAAAAAGCCTTTGGAGTATGTTATGCTGTTCTGGCTGGTCAGTGCAGCGGTTATGTGTGTGCTGAATGAAATAGTTACGGTAATACATACCAATCTCATTCATATTCCCATAATTTTTTATGGGGCATATGGCATTTACAAGGTATGCAGCTATTTAAAAAGCAAAGTATTTTCCGGTATATGTATAGGAATGTTGTTGTTTTCCTTTGGAATATTTGCGGTCTGGTATGTGAAAGACAGTGAGGAATATGCCTCCTATTTTGTCGGAAAAGAGGCAGAAGAAGCAATTGAAATGGCAAGATCGGTAAGTGAGAATGGAGAATTTACAATCGTAGAACCGGGCACGATTAATTTTGCGACCATTCTCTGGGAGGAAAAAATACCTGTCACAGACTATCTGAATTCCGTAGTATATACAGGGGTTCCCGGATGGGAAAATCCGGAGAGCTTTACCGGTTACCGGTATGTGCAGACCCTGGATGAGGCTGTGGAAGATGGCGTGTATCTGATCCCCATACAATATGAAGAGGAAATGATGCATAGAAATTATCAGATCATTACAGTGAATACCGATTACTCACTGGCGATCCGGTAAACGCAAAATAATGACACTCAGGGCAATACCAAGGAGCAACAGCCAGGAGATACCGACAATGCCCTTATAAAAAGAATAAGATTGAATATAGTACATCTGGCATAAAAGACGGCTGTTTTGTTCTTTTCCGTCCAGACGATAATCGGACACGCTATCCAGATAATAGTGTGCATTATCTGTGCATAACATACGGAATGTCGAGGAAGGGTCGTCGGACAGATTCTCGACGCGGACAGTAAAGGTGCTTCCTGCGCAGTGTGTCTGATCGAGACAGAAGTTTACATAACGGTCCGCCGGCAGAGAGGTCAGGCTCAGGACCTGTTCCATGATGACGGCATCATCCCGGAAAACGGAGACTTTGACCTGGGTGTCCTGCCATACATCATCCGTATAGGAAAAAGCAAGATCGATACTTTCGAGGGTGGATCTATCCCAGGCAATATCCTCTTCCATCGTAGCACCGGGTAAAATTTCCAAAGTTGTGTCCGGGTAAGATACGGTGAGGGAATCAATGGCGATCACGGGAGAGATTTCTTTTTTCAGAACGATGACGATACCGCACACGAGGATCAGCCAGATAGCAGCGAGGAGTATTTTTTTATAGAATGGATGAGTTATCAAAAAGTTTTTCATGAGAATCTCCTAAGTAAGTTTGTTTTATTATAGCATATAAATCTTAAATTTTGTTAAGAAAATACAGGTTTCTGTTTCGATGCTTGAAAAATATGATAGAATAGAAAAATAAAATACCTTGAATTGGAAAATAGGATGAAAGACAGAATTTATATATGTCACACTTACTATCATGCATATGTGACGTTTTTGAAAGAGTTAAAAATACGGGCAGAGGCAGATCCTGCGAGGAAGGCGGGAACTGCTACTTTAGTGCTGTCCAAAATGTCCAACAATTTTGAAAATCTGAAGGCCCGGGTGGAGAGCACGGGCCTGTTTGAGGAAGTCCTGGAGTTCGATGAGAAGAGAGAGGACTTTTTCCCGGAGCTGGCAAAATACCGCCTGGACACCGGGAATTTCCTGGGGAATCTGAAGAACCGGATCCGTTTCACACGGGAATATGCCAGACTGGAGGCACCTTATGTACCGGTGAACCTGAAGGAATACAAGGATATTTATGTCTATTGCGATTCCGACCCCATCGGGTATTATCTGAATCAGAATCATATCCGTTATCATGCAGTGGAGGACGGTCTGAACTGTCTGAAGAATTTCGATGCCGCCCGGTATGACAACAGAGGCCATTTTAAGCTCAAGGCCTTTTTATCCAGGTATCTGAATCTGATCTTTGTACAGAACGGTTACGGCAAATACTGCATGGATATGGAGGTAAATGATATCTCGGCAATTCATTATCCCTGTCCCAGATACATTGAACAGCCGAGGAAAGAGCTGGTGGACCGCCTGACGGAGGCGGACAAGCAGCTGATCCTTCAGGCGTTTGTGAAAAATAAGGAAGAGCTGGAGCACCAGATTGCTGAAAGCAACAAGGTAGGGGATAAAATACTGATCCTTACGGATCCTCTGTGTACTTTGGATGTCAGAGAGAAGATATTCCGGGACGTTATCAAAATGTACGAAAAAGAGGGAAGTATTTTTATTAAACCGCATCCCAGAGATGAACTGGATTACCGGAAATTGTTCCCGGAGTATCCGCAGTTCGATGCTACCGTGCCTATGGAAATGTTGAATTTTTTCCCGGGACTGAGGTTTAAAAAAGTAGTGGGAGTGCTGACGGAAGTGAAGGGGCTGCCCTTCGCAGAGGAAGCGGTGCGTCTGGGACCGGATTTCATGGATGCCTATGAAGATCCCCTGATCCACAGACAGAATGAACAGATCTGAGAAATGAAGAACCGGAGAACTGGAGAACTCTATGTTACAGATAATTAAGAAAATGAATGTCCTGCTGGACAAAAAACAGAAGAGAACCATGGTGGGGCTGATTATCCTCATGGTGATCAGCGCATTTTTACAGACCGCCGGTGTGGGTATGCTGGTGGAGGTCATGCAGATCGTCATTGATCCGGAGGCAGTACAGCACAGCCGGGTGGCGGAAGCCTGCTATGAGATCCTGGGAGTGGAGAGCTACCGGACCTTCTCGATTATTGTCATGGTACTGCTGATCCTGGTATTCGTAGTGAAGAATCTGTTTACTTATGTACAGCAGAAGCTGACATTATCCTTCGTATACACGAACCAGTTCCGTACCTCGGAGCGCATGATGCGCAACTATCTGCGCAGGGGTTATGAATTTTATCTGAATGCGGATACTGCGGTGGTGCAGCGAAGCATCACTTCGGATGTAAACAATATGTATGCCCTGATCCTGGCACTTTTACAGCTGCTGTCCGATACGGTGGTATCGTTGTTCGTTATCAGTTACTGCTTTATCTCCAGCGGAACCATGACGATTCTGATGGCAGTGGTATTGCTTTCTCTCATGTGGCTGATCAAGAGAGTGCTGAAGCCTGTCATGTATAAGGCGGGTAAGGACAATCAGGACTATTACAGCGGTCTGTTCAAATGGATCTCCCAGACGGTACAGGGGATCAAGGAAGTGAAGATCTCCGGCAAGGAGCAGTATTTCGTATCCGAGTATCGCAAGTGCGGTAAGGGATATGTGGATGCCGTACAGCGTTACAGCCTGTATAATCAGGTGCCGAAGCTGCTGATCGAGACTGCCTGTGTGGCTACTATGGTGGGCTACATGATCTTCCTGGTGGCGACCGGAGTATCCACGGAAAATATGCTGACGGTGTTCGGAACCCTGGCAGCAGCGGCACTGGTGCTATTGCCCTGTGTCAACCGTATCAACAATCAGATCAACTCCATTGCCTATTTTGAACCCTTCTTCATGGGAGTCAGCGATAATTTACAGGATGAGATCAACGGACAGAATACGGATATGTCCTTTGCTACCGATGAAGAGGAGAAGCTGGATGTAAAGGACAGCATTGAGATGAAGGATATTACGTATGCGTATCCCAACACAGAGCGTCTGATCTTCGATCACGCGGATCTGAAGATCCCGGTAGGAGCTTCCGTGGGGATCGTGGGTACCTCCGGTGCGGGAAAAAGTACCGTGGTAGATATATTGCTTGGCCTGTTAGAGCCCAGTACGGGACATATCTATGCAGACAGCGTGGATGTAAAGGAGCCGGGCAATTACCGGAAATGGCTGAAGAATATCGGCTACATCCCCCAGATGATCTTCATGCTGGATGACACCATCCGTAAAAATGTAGCCTTCGGTGTGCCGGAGGACAAGATTGATGAGGACAGACTGTGGGAAGTATTGAAAGAGGCACAGCTGGATGAATTTATCAAGACTCTGCCGGAAGGTCTGGAGACTGGCATCGGCGAGCGGGGCATCCGCCTCTCCGGAGGACAGAGACAGCGTATCGGTATCGCCAGAGCGCTGTATAATGATCCGGAGGTACTGATTCTGGATGAGGCCACTTCCGCACTGGATAATGATACGGAAGCAGCCATCATGGAGTCTATCAACCGACTGCACGGCCGCAAGACCTTGATCATTATCGCCCACAGATTGCAGACCATTGAAAAATGTGACATTGTCTATCGGGTAGAAGACGGCAGAGCAAAAATAGAACGGGGAAATCTGTAACGCCTATGAGTAAAAAACTGAGCATCATCGTGCCCGTCTATAATATGGCGACGGAGGGAAAACTGAATTATTGTCTGGACAGCCTGGTAGGACAGACCATCCGGGGACTGTACGATTATGAGATCCTCTGCGTGGATGATGCTTCTACAGACGATTCTCTGGAGATCCTGCTGGATTATCAGAAGCGTTATCCGGAGCTGGTCTGTGTCATTCCGAACCCTGTGAATTTAAGACAGGGCGGTGCCAAAAATGCCGGACTGCGGGTGGCGCAGGGGGAATGGATCGGTTTCATCGACAGTGATGACTGGGTGTCACCGGACTATTACGAGAAGCTTCTGAAAAAAGCGGAAGAGGCCGGAGCGGATCTGGTGGGCTGCGATTACAGTCTGGTGGATCATCATACCTTTGAGGTCGGGAAGGTCATCGTCAACAATACACCGGATCAGACCGGGGATCTGACGAAGGAAAAGCATGAGAGACTGTTCATGCGTCCCGGCAGTATGGTGCTGAAAATTTACAAACATAGTGTGATCCGGGAGAATCATCTGGATTTTCCGGAGCATATTTTCTACGAAGACAACTGTGCAGGCCCCTTGTGGAGCCTGTACTTTCGACGTTTTGAGAGAGTGGAGGAACCGCTGTATTATTATTACCAGCATGCGGTGTCCACGGTACATCACATCACGGAGGAAAAATGCCGTGATCGTATGAAAGCAGCAGAACTTTTGTACACGGAATGCGAGAACAGAGGGTTCCTTGCGGAATACCGGGAGCAGATCGAATACCGTTTTACGGAGCTGTATTATGTGATCACTTTATTCTCCTATCTGTCGGGAGTGGAGAAGCCGAAGCTGTCTTTTGTAAAAGAACTACGGGAGGGGACAGAACGACATTTTCCGGAGTTCGACAGGAATAAATATTATCTGGAATATACCGGGCCGGAGGAACGCAAATTCATCGCCATGCAGAAAAAGAGCGATCTGCGGTTCTATCTCTATTACAGGATCCGGCAGTTTGTATGGAAGCTACGGGCCTGAAGGGCGGCCATGGGGCATGAGAAAGATGAGGTTAGGAAAATGAGCAGATTAGCGATTATCACCGCCAGAGGTGGGAGCAAGCGGATCCCGAAGAAAAATATCAGAGATTTTTGTGGAAAACCGATTCTGGCATATTCCATCGAGGCGGCATTGTCCAGCAGACTTTTTGACCATGTGATGGTATCCACGGACGATACGGAGATTGCGGAGATTGCGAAAAAGTACGGTGCAGAGGTGCCGTTTTTCCGCAGTGAGGCAACTTCCGGAGACTTTGCCACCACCAATGATGTGCTGGCGGAAGTGTTGGCGGAATATGAGAAGCGTGACATGCATTTTGATGTGGCATGCTGCATCTATCCCACAGCGCCTTTTGTGACAGCGGAAAAACTGAAAGAACTGATCGAGATTGGTGCGATTATGGCACAGAAGTATGAAGTTGTGGCTACGAATCCACCATATATGGGAAATGCAGGATTTTCGATAAAATTATCCAATTATATAAAAT
>OGIL01000509.1_pt1 | contig 23225 bp, 19 predicted proteins | sample 1571751 | NCBI WGS metagenome assembly OGIL01 (sample SAMEA2581964, study PRJEB24529) | metagenome | biome: Human gut stool | place: China | collected 2011 | reverse complement strand
AGTTTTTGGTACTTTTTGCGGTCAAAAAGTACATAAGCTTCCGCGGGCCGAGACCGCGGTTAACCGCCGACCAAAAAGCGGCAAAGAACAGCCGGCGAAGCGTGCGAAATGTTTTGATGGCGAAGGAATGCGAACTCTCGCGGATTATTCCAGGTAGACCATCACGTTGCCGCTGATCTGCTGCAACGAGATTTCGCACAGTTTGGTGTTGTACTGCGCCGTGAGGATGCGCTCCTCGGCGTCCAGCAGGCTCTTCTGCGCCTCGCGCATCTCGATGCCCGGCAGGTCGCCCAGCAGGTAGCGTTCCATGGCGATTTCGTAATTCTCCTTGGCGGCGATCAGGTTCTCCTCCTCGAGCAGGATCACTTCGAGGTTGTTGCGGTAAGCCTGCCAGAAATTCGACAGGTCGGCGCGCAGTGACTGTTCCAGCCGTTGCTGCGTCAGCTGCGCGTTCTCGACGCCGATGCGGGCGTTGCGTTGTTCGCGGCGGCGGTTGCCGTCGAAGATCGTGAAGCCCACCTTCACCCCGGCGTTCAGCCCGAGCGTTCCCCGCGAAAGGTTCCCTCCCGTGCCGTAACGGTTGTAGGTGTATCCGTAGCCCGTCGTGAGGTTCACATAGGGATAGTTCCGGGCCAGAACGGTCTTCAGGTCCAGTTCGGCCAGCGAACTGTCGTGCTCGGCCATCAGCAGCGAGGCGTTCGCCGAAAGGGTTTTGGCCAGCAGGTCGTTCCAGTCGAGCGTGGCGTTGACCCGGATCACCGAGTCGGGGATGCTGAACCTCTCGTCGAGGTTCTCGTTGGCCAGCAGTTCGTTGATGCGGATGCGCGAGGCGGTCACCAGTTCGTGCTGGGACATGTATTTCGAACTGTCGGCGTTGAAGTCGACGCGGGCTTGCAGCAGGTCGAGGCGCGAGAAGTTGCCCACCTGGACGCGCGCTTCGGTGATGCGCAGCCGCTCGCGCGAAAGCGAGACCGCATAGCGGAAGTTCTCCAGGCGCAGCGTCTGCTGGATGTAGTTGTAATATTCGGCCGTGAGGCTGGCCATGAAGTCCTCGATGGTGATGCGCGTCTTCAGCGCGCCCATCTGCTGCATCTCCTTCAGGCGTTTGTAGTTGGTGCGGATGCGCAGTCCGTCGAACAGCGTCCAGTTCACCGCCAGCCCGACGTTGGCCGTCTGGTCGTAGACGCCGGTCTCGGTCGTGGCGTCCCCGTTGCGCGGGGTGACGGTGCGGTCGTTGTCCAGCGTGCCCGTGTACCCGGCCGAGAGGTCGACCGTGGGGAGCATCCCGGCGTTTCCCGCCGTGGCGTTGTTGTCGCTGACGCGCTCCTCGTTGCGCACGATGCGCACGTCGTAATTCTGTTCAAGCCCGATCTCCAGACATTTGCGCAGGGTCAGCGGAGCGGACGCCTCCCGGGCCGGCGGCGCCTCCTGCGCTCCGGCGGCGCTGCCGATTCCCAGCAGCAGGGCCGCTAAAAATGCTATTTTCATGCGTCGTTGTGTTTCGATTTCTTGATTCGGTTCGTCGATACGTAGCTGTAAATGGCCGGAACGATGTAGAGCGTCAGCAGCGTCGAGACCACCATGCCGCCCACCACGGCGATACCCATGGCGATACGTCCGTTGGCGCCTTCCCCCGTGGCGACGGTCAGCGGCAGCAGGCCCAGGATGGTCGAGGCCGAGGTCATCAGGATCGGGCGCAGGCGTTGCAGCGAGGCCTCCTCGATGGCTCGCATCTTGTCCAGCCCGGCCTCCTGTTTCTGGTTGGCGAACTCGACGATCAGAATGCCGTTCTTGGCCACCAGTCCGATCAGCATGATGATGCCGATCTGGCTGAAGATGTTCATCGTCTGGTCCGCGCCCCACATGAAGACCAGCGCGCCGGCGATGGCCAGCGGCACGGTGAGCATGATCACCAGCGGGTCCTTGAAGCTCTCGAACTGCGCGGCGAGGATCAGGTAGATCAGCATGACGGCCAGGATGAAGGCGAACATCAGGCTCGACGAGCTTTCGCGGAACTCCTTCGAGTCGCCGGCCAGCGCCGTGCGGAAGTCGTCGCCGAGCGTCTCGTCGGCGATGCGGTCCATTTCGTCGAGTCCCTGCCCGATGGTCTTGCCCTTGGCCAGCCCGGCCGACACGGTGGCCGACAGGAAGCGGTTGTAGTGGTAGAGCTGCGGCGGCGCGACGTTCTCCGCGAGCGAAATGAGGTTGTCCATCTGGATCATCTCGCCCTTGTCGCTGCGCACGTAGATCGAACGCAGGTCGGCGGGCTTGTTGCGCTGCTGGCGGTTGATCTCGGCCAGGATTTCGTATTGCTTGCCGTTCATGTAGAAGTAGCCGAGACGCTGGCCGCTCAATCCGTACTGGAGCGTCTGGGCGATGTTGCGCGTCGAGACGCCCAGCAGGTTGGCCTTGTCGCGGTTGACCTCGATGCGCACCTCGGGCTTGCTGAACTTCAGGTCCACGTCGGCCATCTGGAACACGGGGCTTTCGTAAACCTTGCGCATGAATTCGGGCAGCACCTCCTGCAACCGTTCGAGGCTGGTGGCCTGGAGCACGTACTGCACGGGCATGCGCCCGCGGCGTCCGCCGAAGGTGCTCTGCTGCTGCACGAAGGCGCGGGCCTTGGTCTTCGAGCGCACGGCGGCCGAGATCTGCTCGGCGATCTCCATCTGCGAGCGTTTGCGGGTCGCGATGTCCGTCAGGGCGATGCGGACGTTGCCCGAGCCGCTCGACACGCGGGCCGTCACCGACGAGGCTTCCGGCACGAGCGAGTCGACCAGGCGGTTGATGTCCTCGGTGTAGTCGCGGATGTATTCGTAGGTGGCGCCCTCCGAGCCGCGCGTGTTGATCGAAATCTGCGAACGGTCCTCCAGCGGGGCCATCTCGGCCGGGATGGCGCTCCACAGCCAGCCGATGAGTCCCATCGTCAGCAGGACCAGCGGCAGGGCCAGCCACCGGCGGCGCAGGAACGAGGCCAGCGTGCGGCTGTAAAAGTCGTTGAGCCAGACGAAGAACGGCTCGGTCTTGCTGTAAAACCAGCTCTTCTTCTCTTGCCGCACGAGCAGCTTTGTCGCGAGCATCGGGGTGATCGTCAGCGCGGCGAAGGTCGAGATGACCACCGCGCCCGAGATCACCATGCTGAATTCGCGGAACAGGCGGCCCGTCATGCCCTCCATGAAGACGATCGGGAAGAAGACGGCGATCAGCGTGATCGAGGTCGAAATTACGGCGAAGAAGATCTCCTTGGCCCCTTCGATGCCGGCGTCGAAGGGCGTCATGCCCCGTTCGATGCGAATGTAGATGTTTTCGGTCATCACGATGGCGTCGTCGACGACCAGTCCCACCGAGAGCACCACGGCCAGCATCGACAGCACGTTGATCGAGAATCCCGCGGCATACATCACGAAGAACGTGCCGATCAGCGACACGGGGATCACGATGCAGGGGATCAGCGTCACGCGCCAGTTGCGCAGGAAGAGGAAGATGATGATGATGACCAGGATGAAAGCCTCGTAGACGGTGGTCCTCACCTCGTCGATCGAGGCGCGGATGAAGCGCGTGTTGTCGAATCCGTAGGAGGTGACCACGTCGTCCGGGAGGTCCTTCTTCATGCTCTCCATGCGTGCGTACACGGCATCGGCGATCTCGATGTGGTTGGCGCCCGGCTGGGGGATCACGACGACGCCCACCATCGGAATGCCGTTCATTTTCATGTAGCTGCGCGTGTCCTGCGGACCCAGTTCGGCGCGTCCCACGTCGCTCATGCGGATGATGCGGTCGGCGTCTTCGCGCACCACCAGGTCGTTGAACTCCCGCGTGGTGTGCATCAGTCCCATCGTGCGGATCGTCAGCTCCGTGGTGTTGCCCTCGATGCTGCCCGAAGGCAGTTCGACGTTCTCGCGGTCGAGGGCCGTCTTGATGTCGGTCGGGGTGATGCCGTAGCCGGCCATCTTCGCGGGGTCGAGCCACAGGCGCATCGAGTAGCGTTTTTCGCCCCAGATCTGCACGCCGCTCACGTCGCTGATGGTCTGCAACTGCTCCTTGACCGTCAGGTCGGCGATCTCGCTCAATTCGAGCAGCGACCGCTTGTCGCTCTGGATCGTGACCATCAGAATCGGCGAGGCGTCGGCGTCGGCCTTGGTCACGGTCGGGGGGTCGCAGTCGCGCGGCAGGTAGCGCTGGGCGCGCGAAACCTTGTCGCGAACGTCGTTGGCGGCGGTTTCGAGGTCCACCGAGAGTTCGAACTCGACGGTGATGCGGCTCTGGCCCTGGCTGCTGACGCTCGACAGCGAGCGGATGCCCGGGATGCCGTTGATGTTCTGTTCGAGCGGCTCGGTGATCTGGTTTTCGATCACGTCGGCGTTGGCGCCCGGGTAGGAGCACGAGACCGAGATGATCGGGTTGTCGACGCTCGGGAATTCGCGCACGCCGAGGTAACTGTATCCGATCAGACCGAATAGCAGGATGATGATCGTCAGCACCGACGCCAGGACGGGCCTCCGGATGCTCAGTTCGGAAATGTTCATGCGGCGGCGGGTTTATTCGACGGTGTCGAGTTTCACGGGAAGCCCCTCGCGCAGCTGCAACGTGCCGGAGGTGATGAGCGTGTCGCCGACGTTAAGCCCGTCGATGATCTGGATGCTCGAATCGGTCCGCAGTCCGGTTTTCACCTCCGCGGCGTGCGCCTTGCCTCCCTTGTAGAGGAATACCTTGTCGACGCCCATCTCCGGCACGAGGGCCTCGGTCGGGATGGCGATGGCGTCGGGAATTTCGTGCATGCGGATCTGCACCGTCGCAAAGCGTCCCGGCAGCAGTTTGCCCCGCGTATTGGGATACTTCGCCCGGACGGCCAGCGTGCGGGTGGCGATGTCGACCTTCGATTCGGTGGCGTAAACCGCGGCTTCGAAACGCTCCTGCCGTCCCTCGATGGTGAACGAGAGGCGCGTGCCGGGCTTGATCTGGTTGGCATAGCGTTCGGGGACGAAAAAGTCGATCTTCAGGGGCGAAATCTTCGTGAGCTTGGCCACCACGACGCTGGGCGAGGCGTAGGCGCCTTCGCTGACGTTGCGCAGGCCGATCACGCCGTCGAACGGCGCCCGCAGCTCCGTGAGCGCGATGTTCGACTTCACGATGTCGATGTCGGCGTTGAGCATCGCCAGTTCTGTGCGGGCCTGTTCGTAGGCCTCCTGGCTCACGGCGTCTTTTTTGAGTAGGGCGCTCTGGCGGTAAACGCGGTCTTCGGCCAATTTGAGCTGCGCCTCGTAACGCGAGAGCTGGGCCACGAGCGGCAGGTCGTTGACCTTGGCCAGCAGCTCGCCCTTGCGGACGACGGTGCCCTCCTGGAAGTTGATCGCCACGATTTTGCCCGAGGTTTCGAACGAGAGGTCCACCTCCTCGTCCGGCAGCAGGTTGCCCACCGTGGTGATGCCGTCGGTGAGCCGCTGCGGACGGACGATGCGTCCGTTGACGTTGAGGGTGCTCTGTCTGCGGGGCGCGATCGGCGCTTTGGCGGCGTCATCCGATGCCGGAGCTTTGTCGTTCAATAGATTGTAGAGGCCCAGGATCAGGCAGAATACCACGAGAACGATGGCCGTGATGATCCATTTCTTTTTCTTATTCATTGCGAGAGTCCGGTTTTGCGTAGGGTATTGTATGCAAAGATACGAAAAAGGCGGATGGATACAAAACCGAATGGGCGTCCGGTTCTGGTGCCCTTTCCGACGAATAAAAGTGTCGTAACGATGCCGAAAATGCCTAAAAAGCGTGTTGACCGTCGGCTTTTGACAGCGAAACGAGCCGGTTGCTGAAATATAGAATTAGAAAACTTTGTCCGATTGTCCGGTTTCGGACGGGTGAAACGGAAAAATTCGGAGGTGAAATAATGCCGGCTTTACGCGTCTCTGCATTTTTCGATCGTCTCGAAGGCCGTGTTCATCGGGATTTTTCGGTTTACGCATTGGTTTAAACAAATTCCCGATTTCGCCGTGAAAACCACAGAAAACAAGATGCGAAAAAACCGCCTGCAAGTTGCAAGCGGCTGTAAACAACAGAGGGAAAAGCATTTGCCTTTCCCTCCTTGTGACACCGACAGGACTCAAACCTGTAACCTTCTGATCCGTAGTCAGATGCTCTATTCAATTAAGCTACGGTGCCGAATTGCGAATGCAAATGTAGGGCAATGTTGATTAACAGATAGTTACGGTAGTGAATTTTGTCGATGAATTTCTCTTTTTCGTGCTGTTGCTCGGCGCGGTTTACACGTTGGTTTACACAATAGGGCAAACTCAATGCTGGTTAAACAATAGGTGAATTGATTGATTATTTGATAAATAGAGAAAGTGACAAACTATGTCGAAAGGGCAATTATATAGCCCCTCGTTTTTAGTCTGTCACTTGTCGTTGTCAAAGGAAAACCGCATTTTTTCGGCCTGCCCTTAACCTTTTAAGATATATAGTATATATAACTCCATTTTTTGTGGAGTAATATTCTTTACCTCTAATACGTGCGTCTGTTCCGTTACTACCGTCCTCTTTCTTGGTTTTCTCAATCAGACGCTTTCGGGCAGTAAAATATTATTATATTGATCATTGAATAGAAATGCTGTATCATTCAATGACAGTTTTTGTAGCTTCTCTTTGCATATCCTTGTTGGCTCCACGGAATTCGATATTGGCATTCGTTATAATAAAACTCGATACGCTGTTCTATCATTTCATATAAGAGATCGAATTGTTCAGGACTACAATATTGCATATCAAATTCTATAGATTTTACCCATTGTTTATGTAATTTAGGAAGCATTAAACAATCATCACTCTCATCACATATCAATAAATAACGATAGTATTTATCTGCCATTCTCCGCAACCTTACATATTGATATTTTGCAGTAACCGCATCCATATATCGGTTAGAGAATCCTATGTATTTTTGATAGTTATAGTATGTATGCAACCAACACGTATCTTGAGCAAATTCTAATGCCAATTTGGGACAAATGCGATCAATATAGGGAAATCCATCTACTGATGTTATCAACCGTTCTTTATATGGTTGAAATATTTTTTCAAGAGAATCCACAAAAGCCGCAGCATATTTATTTTCATAGCATTGATGAATGGAACTCGTATCTAAGGCTCGATGTGTATATTCTTCTTTATCAAAAAAGATTTTTGCTTTTTCTTTACATCTGACGAAAACACGAATCGAATCTAAATTTTCTGTTTCGCCATTGGAATTCTGTGTAACATCGTCCAATATTGCATCATTACTCGGTTGCGATTGAATTCCGCACCCAACAATCAGTAGTGCAAGTATTAGTATGCAGTTCTTCATCTATTATTCCTTTTTGTGTGAATATTATTAGGAGGTAAAACAAGTTTCCATGAATATTCTTTGATTGCCCCTGTTCTACTGTCGGCTGTATCAGCGTCGCTTTTAACATGGACTGTCAATGTTTCAGGGTCGAATGAATAGTCTATATTCATATTACAAGCATTTGTACAACAAATCATTATATCATGCGCTTGTTTCCTGCATTCATCTACTATTTCCCCGTTTTCATTATATATAAGATATGTTGCATTATGAGGTTCAAATGTTCCATTGGGATAAAACTCTGTATGGTAAATTATTTCGCCGTAATCTATGGTCACAATCTCCATATAATAGCACCAAGAGCAGGTTTGTCCTTTGTAAAAACTCTTTATCACGTAATAATCCTGCCCTGCATGGTTAAATTGCCAAATATTTTCAATCAATGCGCCCTCTCGTATATTCTCCTGCCACTCCTTGATATGAATCTTGCCTATTGCATCCCGATATTGGTAGTAAGTCCTGTATGCGCCAGCTGTACCATCGCCTGCAATCTCATAACTGTAAAATTTATATTTCCCATCTGCGGTAGAATTGATCCTTATCACCGAATCCAATATTGGCATATCCTCCATAAATGTCAACGGATTATTAAGGTGATGACGTAGTCGGTTATCAACCAATTCTTCCAGCCAATAATCATCCCAATATTTAGGATGATTGTACCATGCTTTAAAAAGGAAAGTCAGTTCTTTATCAATCCTTGCACTCGAATTATATTGTGTCGTGTCGAATCTGAATGCACGCAGAGAATCGACAACATTATTGTCATGGATAATAGAATCAATCTTCCTTGCATGGCTATTTCCACACCCAACAATCAGTAAGGCAAATATGGGGAGTAAGTAGAGTTTCATAATCATTCAATATCCAACTTTACAGTTTTTTGCTCTGTCTTTTTATATTGAGGGGATTTTTGTCCATGTTCTTCAACCTCTCCCATGTAAGAATAAAAAGTATAATTGATAGTTAAGGTTTGTGAATCAAATTCGAGGTCAAAATAAGAATCTGACCCGCCATAAAATTCTATGACCCCGTCCTTTATATTATTTTGGAATTGTTTAGGGTAAAACTCTGAATGGGTTATAAAGTTTCCATTTTCGATTGTAACAATCTCAAAATATGCCACATTATAACAGTAACTAATAAGCACATAATATGTTTGTCCATTGTGTAAGAACGTGTATATTTTGTCAATTCGTTGATTGGAATATTTTCCTGCTCTCCAATCAGCTATTTGATTCCATGTGACTTTCCCATTTTTAACGTATTGCAAGTAAACGCTATAAAATCGGCCAGAGGAGCCAAGACGATCTTCAAAACAGTAAATTTTGTGTTTCTTATCTGGTGTATGGAAGATTCTAATTCCGTCTGTTGCTTCTTTGAGCAAACTATCTACCTCGCTATTCTTTGGATTGTGTTCAAATAAAGGTAGTGTTTGGTCGAATGTTATAGGTAATGATAAATATTTTTCCAACTCTCGCTCAAATGCCGATGATAATTGCCCAGTCGTACAATAGTAACACAATGACAAGAGCGTATCAATGTAGTGAATATCGTTTAATCGAGGTGTTTGAGTTATATCGAACCGTTGATTCTTACCCCATGTCAAAATCAACTGTTTTGAATTAGAATGTTTTGTCGAGAGATAATGATTGACCACTTGCGACCAATTCAAACGGGCCGAATCTATGTATGGGAAATATTCATTATCATCATGTGACAGTTCCCGCCATAAGGCACGATCAGCAATCTCCCTACTAAATGATTTAACGGGTACGAGTATTGCAGAATCGCACCGTGATTGCGATTGATTTCCGCACCCTATAATCAGCAGGGTGAATATGAGGAGTATGTAGGTTTTCATCTTCTATGACGCAACTGTAGAATGTTTCCTTACCTACTGTAAAGAATAGTATTTATTTTCACAATATTCTTTTTTAACTAATCGTTTTTCGACTTTATATGTAAAAACAGAATCACTAAAAAAGATTGGGCGTTCTTTAATATAAGTTAATTCATAGCTTTCTGTGGAATCGTTCTTTTCGTATATTTCCTCTTTTTGACGAAAAACAGTTAATAATATTATTTTACCTTCATCAAAACGGGTAAAATCATCTATTTTCGTATAGGGTGGGTCTTGAAAAACGCCTTGGTATAAATCGTCTTGGGAATGAATTACATTATGATAACGATATGTGTTACAATTCTTTCGCCCAGCACCCCACATAGTGAGTACTAATGTGGCTCCGTTATCTTCAAAGAAAAATGGAACATCTTTACGCCTACTCTGTGCTGGATATTCGATTTCGTAAATATGGGATTTATCAAAAGATTGTATTGCTATGCTATCAGGAACATCCCTGTTTTCATTATTTAAGAAATAATGACTATGTACCATTGAAAAATGCCGCTTTTGCCCTCTGAAATTAATTATAGCTTTACCTACTATTTTGCCATAAAGACAATATTCAGGTTGCCACATGACATTAACTCTATATCCGTCTATCAGATTCGTGTAACGAATGTGAATCAATGAATCTGTCGTATTGGCATATTCCAATCGCATAGAATCCAATGCTGTTATATAGGCTCGTTTGACTGAATCCAATTTATCCGCAAAAATAGCCTGTTGCTGGCGTTGAATTCCACACCCTACAATCAGTAAGGCGAATATGGAGAGTAAGTAGGTTTTCATCTTAATAATTCCACTTTATCTTGGTGACAAACTTTTCTGAAAAGTATATATTTATAGACCCTTTTATAAACCTTGTCACGATTGGTTATAAGTTTCGCCGAATCCGCTTGTGTAATTCCTTATCTTTATATCCGTTCTTCTTGGCTCGTTTCAGCCAAAATTCCGCTTGCTTCCAATCTTGAATATCGGCATAATAGTACGCTAAATCCCGTTGGGTCATCCATTCATCCTGTTCCGCCGCCCTTAACCACCAAATAATAGCAGAATCAATATCGGGCTTCTCTCGCTTAATCAGATCGGGGCGTTCTGCATAGCATCCTCCCAATTCGATTTGCGCTTCTGCATTTCCTGCTTCCGCCGACTTAAACAGACTTTCGATTGCGGTATCTTCATCTCCATCGCCGAAAAGCATCCAACCAAAGAATTGGTAGTATTGCTTATCAGCCAATTTTTCGGATTCAGTAAGCGGTCGTTCGACTTGATGTTGGCAGCCGACGATCAATAGTGCAATTATCAGTATGCAGTTCTTCATTTTCTGTGACGCAATTATTATCGCGTGGGAAATCGGACCAACTTTTTCAAAAGGTCTATATTAAGACCCTCTGATAAAGTCGGTCCTAAATTATTTTTTCTGTAAAATCAGAAACCAGCTAATCTTTTCATTTGTCGGGTCAGGTAGTTGTAAAGTAATGCCTACATCCTTTTGATTGATAAGTGCCCGATGCCAGTAAACATCTGCCGAATGTTCGCCCGCATGATATAGCCCCATGACACGATGCCGCCATGCAAACCACGTGCGTTGAACATAGTGTAGTTGCCATTCCAAATCTGCTAACTGTTGCAGGACTGGTAATGATGATTCAGCCGTTAAGCGGAAATCTCCGTTATCGTTCGTTTGTAGGGTTAAGCGTTCGCCACGCTGGGGAACATCATGCACCGTAAGAGAATCCGCATGAATAGCAGATTTCGGGCGAATCTGCCAATCGACTAATTCATATTCTCCATTGAGCAATTCCAACCGCTCCTTATTCGATATGGAGTTAGCCCAAAGATATATGCTACACCCTGCAATCAACAGGGAAAAGATGCCTATTAGATATTTTTTCATGTACTTGTCGTTATTCCCTTTCGTAGTAGATGATTACCATTTTCTCCTTGGATTTAGAAGGATAGGATGGATTTCTGTTATTTTGAAAAGGATTGGATGATTGATATGAATTTCTAACAAAATTAGGATTCTCCTCAAATTTGGAAAGTCCTTTAAATGGTGTGCTTTCTATCCGCTTTGTTTCTGCATCAAAAACTTTTTGAAACCTATCCCATGATTTCTTACTTTCTATATTCCTAATCGAATCTTGTTTAGCAAGCATTTGATTAAAACGCTGTAAGTCTTTGACTGTTTGACTATATCCTGTTGTAAATAATATTGTAAAAGCAGATGCAATGATTAGTTTTTTCATAATTTTAAAAGGTATTTTTATGATAGAGGTTTATTGTTCGTGTGTTAGTATTTTAGAATTTACAAGGTTTGTCGAGAAAATCTCGAAGTAAATATGCAATGATTATGACAGCTGCAACGGCTCCAAGGAGTGCTAAAAAGTCTATCATGATTCTGAAATATTTAGTTGTTTAACAATATAATTCGTGAATATTATCGTCATTTCTTTTTCTTATATTAGAAAATGGCAAACCACAAAATTCTTTTGTCATATTAAGCACCATTATTAGACTGGGGCTTAATTGTCCAATGGAAAGTCCGAGAATATTATCATTGACATCAATAAAAACCTTTAAATCTTGAAATAATTTATTCCCATTAAACATAAATCCATCACATGATTTAATACGCGATTTATCAATGTGGATCATATCTAATGGTTTAACAGGAGCAATCACCTTAATTGCGCTTATTCCATTACTCTCTAACCAATGCTTTAGTTTGGAATAAAAGACATCTTTTTTCATCATATACTATTCATTTTGCCATTCCAACCCACAAACAGCGGTTAGTAGTAAAAAGAAAGCGCAGGGTTGTACGCTTATTTATGATGTTAGGCTCTGGTAAGCCTTGCGATAAAATAAGCAACAACCCCACGCCTGTATCCGTAAGGATATGGCGGGAGATTAGGTCTGCTTATTCTCATCGCAATTAAATTTACCAGATTCAACATCGAGAATAAACTTACGCTTCCGTAGTTCGTATGTTCCACAAATTTAGGAAACATTTTCGGAAAAACGCATAGCCCTAACTCCTTTTCGGGGTTGTTGCCCTTATTTTTGATTCTATGGTGCTGGCATAGCCTTATTTATTTAGTCATTGCATAAAAACAGACCTTGCAGTCGGTTGTCAGTCCGTCTGCAAAGTCTGTCGTTCGTGTCATTCGCTCCAATCGTTGTATTCGTCGGTCGGATAGAAATCGGGAAAGAGGTCGTGGAAATGGAATGCGAAAAACGCCATGTCGGTACACATCGTCTGACGAAAGCATGTGCCCATTGCAAAATCTTCGTCGTAAACATTGTAGTCTACACATCCGAACACGATGCTTTGACGACCGATTTTCTTCTCGCCCTCTGTAAAGCCGATGTAATAATAGGATTTTTGTCCCGTCCTGCGGTTGAATCGTCGGTTGAAAAGTATCGAATCCTTTTCAATCGTGTAGGCAAGATGATTACGCTCCAATAGCCGCCGAACGGATTGCATCGACAACTCTACATTCTTGACTGTCCCCATTTTTTGAATGTTTTGATTTATGATATAGTCGGGACAGGATGGGGAGCCCGTTTTGAAGCGTAATAATCTATTCGTGCTACATGGTTTTCTTGCCTTTATTTTGTTGTTTCTGCAAAAGTAAATAATCGGATTCAGATTTGCAAGGGGAATCAGTCGATTCCCCCGCAAATTCTCTGAATTACATAATCCATGTAAATCGCCTGTCCGCTGGATTGCCTGCCCCACCAGTAGCAACCGTATTCCTCGATGATAACCTCGCCTTGCTCTTTCAGTCGTTCGGCCAGCCAAGAATCAATCAGCCACCATTCCATGACATCATCCGCGAACGGATAAAGATATTCTTCGGAAATAAGGTTTGCCCGTATCATTTCCTCGATAACCGTGCTTTGATTCTTCAAAACACAATTCTGTACCACTCGTTGCGCATTCATATAATCGGTTGTTGCGAGTTCATGCGTATTAGCCATCGGTTTGCAAAATTTGTGTGGTCAGCCTGTCGTTCCTCGGCGCAATTCTCCATTCCGTTTTCTGTCGGGTACGCACTATGCGATTCAATGCGGAGAGTTTTGTTGCAGTAATAGTACGGGATAAACTGCTTTGTACTTGTGTCAAATGCAAAATTCATTTCTGTATTCTGCGCAAGTTTACCTTTAGCTTCGTAGTATTCTACCAGCGAAATAAGGTTGTACTTTCCATTGCGCCCAATCATTGCGGCACGTAAGCGTGTGTAAACTCCGTTTCCGTGGTCGATTCTGTAAGCCCGCACGGCTAACAAGGCTTTCAGAATTTCTGTCGCCCTTTCATTTAATGTTTTCATGGTCTGTAAAGTTTAGAGTTATTCCCCATTACTTGTAAAAAGATAACTCCATTCATAACCAACTAAACAGGGCGGCATATCTCCATGTAAGAATAGCTTTCCGATTCTATATAATTCCGATAATTCTATGCTGTTATATGGTTTCGGACGCAGATAGGGGTGGTCTGTTTTATGTGGAATCCTATTAAATGGTAAGTAAAAAATTCGATTTTCCATCCGAAAAGGGGGAGGGGTGAAAAATAGGGATTGTCCGCTCGGTCGGGGTATCTCGGTTTGTTTGTCTGCGAGTGACAACCTTTTCTGAAAAGGATATTTTATAGACCCTTTCACAAAGTTTGTCACCTTTTTGTTGCGGGACAATTTCGGCATAAATCGCACGATATGGGGAGTGGATGATAAATAGATTTACCCAAAACTACCCTATAAAAGAAAGAATCGCTATCTTTGCCGAAAAGCAAGTGTATCATGTCCTATAAACCGCCTTACACCATTACGCCGAAGATCACGAATTTGGTTGCACAAATCAGCGAAGCAATCGGCAGCTATTATGCGCACGAAAATCTGCGTCTGCATCGTGTCAATCGAATCAAAACGATTCACGGGACGCTGGCTATCGAGGGCAACACGCTTTCGACGGAGCAGGTCACGGCGGTATTGGAGGGAAAACCCGTCGTTGCTCCTATTAACGAGGTGCAGGAGGTGCGCAACGCCCTTAAAGCGTATGAATTGCTCGACACGCTCGATCCCTGTAAAGTCGATGATCTGTTAAAGGCGCATGCCACGATGGAAGCGGGATTGATCGACGAAATCGGTTGTTTCCGCAAAGGCGGTGCGGGTGTGGTGTCGGGGGAAACGGTTATCCATTATGCGCCCGATGCCGAACGAGTGCCGTTTCTCGTAAACGATCTGTTCGAGTGGCTGCGCACTACGGATGAACACCCGTTGATCGCAAGTTGCGTTTTTCATTATGAATTCGAGTTTATCCATCCGTTCGCGGACGGTAACGGTCGCACGGGGCGATTGTGGCAGACATTGATTTTGAGCAGGTGGCGGCCTATCTTCAAAAACCTGCCGATCGAAAACATTGTATATAAGTATCAAAAGGAGTATTATAAGGCGATTGCCGTAAGTGGCGGTAAGGCGGGTTGCACGCCTTTCGTCGAGTTTGTTTTGGGGGTAATCGCCGAAACGCTTACTACCCAAGAAACTACCCGAAAGACTACCCAAGAAATTATTTTGGAAGCCATCGCCCGCAATCCCAGCATTACACGGGCGGAGCTGGCCGAGGTTGTCGGAATCTCACCCGACGGCGTGAAATATCATTTGCAGAAACTCACCAAGTCGGGCAGGCTCAAACGGGTGGGGTCTACACGCCGCGGGGAGTGGGTGATCGGGTGACAGGAATTCCGAAAAAGGTACTTTTATAGACCCTTTTCAAAAGTTTGTCACCGACCTGTTTTCACCCGTTACGGGCTATATGATTCGCTTTCCCAATTCGATGAACCGTTGTTTGTTGGTGCGCACATCCCTGTACTCGAAATAGATTCCGATCATCTTTGCCGTCACTTTTTTGCGGTAGGGGATGCCGAACCGCATAATCAGATCGTTCATAAAACGATTGACGGCGCACACGGGTAGTTTGTCGCCCGTTTTCAGTCGGTCGTACACCTCTCCGCAAACTTTTTCCGAGGTCAGCAGTTGTTGGCTTTCGTTTTCCTGTATCTGTTTGCCGATTGCGTTCATGTTGTAGTTGTGCCGTTCGATCTCTGCCGCTCCGAGGGCGTAGTAGGCATCCACCATTATCGGCACTTGGTTCTGAATCTCCTCGCGCAGAAAGTAGTATTCATTCCACGTTCGGTTTTGTTCCAGTATCTCCAACTGCCGCACGATTTCGCGGAACAGCTCTTTCATTTTCAGTCGGGGATTTATGCGTTGCAGTCGGTCGCAGTCCGACAACGGATAGATATGTTCGGCGCAATCCGTGTGAAATGCTTTCGCGTACTCCTCCCGCACCAGTTCGGCGTCGGTGTAGTGCCGCTTGATCCGCTCGTCGTCGTAGGCGTTGTCCCACATGAACCAGTTGCGCGTTCCGTCGGCGTTCATGAACCGTTTGTAGTCCATTCCCTCCAACGCCTGCGCACGGGTATCGCAACCCGCCCCCGACGCTTCGATTTGCAGGACTTGTTTGTAGACCGCTTCGCACTCCTCCAATCTCGCGGCGATCTCCTCCCGCGATTTGCAGGGCATCTCCTTGTTGGTGCTGAAAATATGCGCGGCATCCTCCACGCCGTTGCGGAAGCGTCCGACGATCTGCACGGCTTCGGTCGTGGGGTCGATGACGGTGTGCGTCGCAAACGAAAGGTCGGTTACGATCAGCACGCAGGCTGTTGTCGGCAGTTCGATGTCCACCGCCGAAAAGAAACGGCTCGTGAAAAAGTTGATTTCGTCCAGTTCTTCGAGCTAGGGTGGATTCCGCTACCAACCCCGCTTGCGGAGTTTCTTCACACTCTCGTAACTGCAAAAGACCTTGCACCGTTTCTCGATCTTATAGGTGCAGATCATGCGGTGGATCGTATCGGTCGAGTTCAGAAAGATGCAGAGCGGATGCCCTTTGCCTTTTACCTGTCCCATAAGGGTACGTACCCAGCCGACGGTGTTGTTCGTGTGTATGAGCAACATTTTCGGCTTGTGGTCATAGGTCGGGCGGAGTATCTTCATCGTAAAACCCTGCTGCTCGAAACGGGGATCGGACGGGATGATCGGCGTCGCGGAAACCATCGCCTTTTGTTTGCATCGGAAAAAATCATCCATCGGGAGCGTGATAGAGCCGCGGTAGCCTGCATCCTGTATCGTGCGCTCGCATTCGTCGAACAGCATGAACCATTCACCGTGCATATCCGTATGCGTCTGCACCATCGCCGAGAGGACTTTGGGGAAACTTTCGGGCGTGGTCATGATTTTCAGATAGCTGTCGTTGTAGTTCGTGTTCAGAAAGTCGATGATGTCCTCTGTCGTTACGCCCTCGAACACGCCGAGTATCTGCGGGTGCTTTTTCATCTTGCCCTCGATAACGGGAACATTCGGCTCGATGATGACGGAGTGTCGGGGCGCATTGATTTCGGCATAGGTCGCACCGCATCCCGTGACGGTCTTGTTGATGATCGAGTTGGTCGGTATTTCGGGCATCACGGCGTCGAACCGCTGGCCTGCATCTATTGTGATATATTCAATCTTCATCTAATAATTTGATTTGTAGTTAAAAAAACTTGGGGAGCGAGCGGTGAAACCCGCTCCCCTCGTTCAGCAGTTTAGTTCAGCAGTTCGGTGATGTCCTCCATTGCCTCGGCAGGCATCACGACTTTGCCGTTGGGAAAGTGGTACTTTTTGGCGAGGTAGCCGATGCCCTCCTCGCTCTCGTTGTACTCCTCGGAGGTGATCGGGGTCAGTTTCTCCACCTCGGCGGCCACCTCCACCAGCCACTCGGACTGACAGCAGATTTCACGGTCGGGTTCGAACTCCGTCACTTCGGGCAATTCCTTACCCATCAGGAACGCCAGCAGGTAGTTCCAGATTTGGGCGTTCAGCAGGAGTTTGCCGTCCAGTTCTGTGTACCCCTTACGGATTCCGAACCACACGTAGCCGCATCCAGCCACGTCTACACGGGTGGTCACGATCAGGGTGGTAGCCCCTGCCGCAATCGCTTTCGCCAGCGTGCGGAACATTTTGGCATTCCCTGCGGGCTTGATTTTAATTACTCGGAGGTTCGTTTTCTCCTCCCGTTCTTCTGCGCGGTTCCCAGCTACCTGCTGCGATGCCGCTGTTACATTGATATTTTTCATATTATTAAAATTTGAGTTTGCATTGCCATTGATTTTTACAATCGTTTCCATAATCGTTATCTTTTTTATTAAGGTTTGTTGCCGCCTCTTTCGGGCTGTCGGCTACTCCCTGCAATCTTGGTCGGCCGTACGCTCCGACCTCGTTTACGACTGCAAAAGTGGTCGATTTTTTTTGTTTCTCCGAGCCTTTCGAGGTAGAGGTTGCAGGCTATATTCAGACCTGTTCTTTACCTCTGTCTTTTAATTGGTTACATTTTGCGGTTCATCGGTCGTTTTTTTAGTTCAACCTCCACTTTCGGGCTTTCGGTTTCTCCCTGCGGATTCATCAGCCGTACGCTCCGATTTCCTCCGCTTGCAGGATATAAAACACTTGAACACGCCCTTTCGCTAATCGGTTCGGGGTAGAGAATATCGGCTTGTTTTCGGCCTGTTCTTTACCTCTGTTCTTCACTCCGTTGCAAAGAGCCGTTTTCAGTCGTTTTTTCGTTCGGTACATTGTTTTGTCGTTATTGATTACGCTGGCAAATATCAGCCATTTTTTCGCGTTTTCCGAGCCTTTAGAGGTAAACAATGTCGGCTGTTTTCATGCCTATTATTTACCTGTTTGTCAGTTTCATGTCAGGTTCTTTTACTCCGTTACGATAATGCAAAAAACGCTCTTGGGTTTCGGCGGAACAGGTAAAGAAAAAGGGTGCATTTCTGCACCCATTCTCTACCTGAAATATGTCGGTTATTCAGAATAAATCCTTATGAACGATATTGTCCGTTACGATGTGTATTTTCCCGAACGCGACAGACGGGAATTTCGGTATCTTTTCCCCGCCGTATTTCTGTACGTTCTTCTTTATATAGCCTATGTCGGCGCGTATGTTTTTGGGGTTGAAAGAACCGTCATAGCCTTTATAGGAGGGATAGCACCCGACGAAGCGGGTGTAATCATAGATCAACCTGCAAAGTTCGTTCGGCGTGTCGGGATTCTCGGACATTGCATTTTCTTCATGGAGCATCCGATAAATCCCGTATGCGACAATCGGATAGAGCGTATTCATCGGTTTGGCTCCTGCCGACGGTTTGCGACGTTCCAATTCCTGCCGTGCATCTTCGGCGGTCTGAATGTCGGGGAAATAATCGGCGAGTTCCTTTCGGATCAGACGGAACAGCCAGTTATTCGTATTGGGAATCGTCTGCGGCTCCTGCTTGCGGCTGCTGGTGCGCAGGGTTACGGGCATTTCCTGTTCTCCGACACGTTCGTACAGGTTCCGATGCCGTTGTTCGGTTTCTTCCATAAAAAGCATCAGTTTCGCCCACTCGCCCTTATAGGTGTTCCAATCTTCCCAATATCCGCGCTCGTATAACTCCTCCTCGTTGAATTTGCGGTCGGTGATGATGTAAGCCACGAATAGGAGGGCTTCACGCAATCGGTCGGTCAAAAGGGGCGTTTCTCCGAACAGTTCCATATAAGCGTCATAATCGAAACGGTTGGTCGGCAACCGTATTTCGTGATCCTCTTGGATTGCTTTGGCGGCGGAGATGCCCGTACTCGATTCTATTTCATTGGTAAAGTAACCCAGCGTAATGCCGAAATAGTTTTCCAGCAACGGGGCGATTTCCCGTAAAGAGCGGGTATCGGTAGCCAAACAGCCTTTCGAGCCTGTGAGTTCGTTCATAAGCGGTGATTGTTTCAACGAATTTACAAAATTCCGTTTTCTGTCGCAACCGACGACCGCAGAAAAAAGAAAAGGGACTACCCGATGCAAGCGGATAATCCCTTAAAAGGTAGTGACAAATTTAGTTTTGGGGGCTATAAGATAGACCTTTTTTCAAACCTTGTCACCACCTCACAATAAGTTTTGCATGGCCGCATCTATCTGCGAGTTCTCGAATGAATCCAAGTAAATCTGTGTGATTTTCTCTGAACTATGCCCCAGCGATTCGCTGATGATGGATGTTGAAACCCCTGACCTTTTCAGTACGGTGGCAAAGCTATGCCGTGCAACGTATGTTGTGAGTGTGATAGGCAGGTGCAGATGCTCGCCGATTAGCTTCAGATAGCGATTTATCCGCTTGTTCGTCCGTTGCACCCGTCCGTACTGCTGTTGTGCCGTAACGTGAACAGAACGCCTTAAAACAGGGAAAATGTAATCCTGCGGATGTGCGTTCGGTTGGCGGTACTTGTCGAGGATGTCGAGGGCGGCAGGTTGGAGTTGGAACGACAGGAGTTTACCCGTTTTCTGACGATTAATGACCAATCGACCATCTACGATGTCAGCATGGCGGATATGCAAAATATCTGTCAGATTGATGCCGCACGACAGGTAGCTGAACAGGAACAAGTCCTTTGCCAGTTGCAGGAACGGTTTGGGGTACTTGGTCAGCGTGCGTACCTCGCAATCCATAATCCGCCTTATATCCTCTTTCGTTAGCGACCGTTTGGCCGTGGCTTCCTTAAATTTGCTTACCTTAAACGTGTCGAAAGGGTAGTCTGTTTTCTTAATTAGGCCGTCGGTGATTGCGTTGTTGTAAAGCACCCGCAACGAACGGAAACGAATGCCTATGGAGTTGTCTGAATAACGCTTTTCCACTCGTAACCATTGCTCGTATCGTTTCAGCCACTCTGTGTCGATGTCGATAAAATAGAAGTCCAGCGAATGACAGAATTTTGTAAGCGATGTACGTAATTCTTGAAATGTCTTGGCGTTCCCTACCCGTTTTTCAGCCTGCAAGCGAATAATATAATCGTTCAGATAGTCGCCTACGGTTTGGCGCACGACCTTGCGGGATGCCTTTTCGATAAGCGTGTTCAACGTGTATTCCTTATCGCTGGTCTTGAAATCCATGACCTGACTTTGGAGTTCCTGCGTTTTCTGTTGGATAAGGGCTTCGATACGCTCTTTGTCGGGACAGTTACGGCGCGGTTTACACTTTTCTGCATCCCAGTATTGCGAAGCGAGGGAAATGTGCAGGCTGATGTACTTCCGTTTTCGGTTCTTTGTCAGGCGTAACATAATGGGATGCTGGCCGTTGGATAATGTTTTGGATGTGTAGAGTACCGCCTCGATTGTCGTGTTCATCGGGAAAATTCGGTTTACACATTGGTTTACACAAACTGCGTAAACCGACGGAAAACGGGCTCAAAACAAGACACGAAAAAACCACCTACATTGCTGTAAGTGGTTGATTTTGAGAGTGACACCGACAGGACTCAAACCTGTAACCTTCTGATCCGTAGTCAGATGCTCTATTCAATTAAGCTACGGTGCCGAATTGCGAATGCAAATGTAGGGCAAAAATCCGAAACACGCAAATAATTGCTTAAAAAATTTAGTAAAAAAGATGATCCGGACGACGGGTGTTATGCCATCGTTCGGATTATCAGTCGTTTAAAAAATGACGCTATTTCATCAATTCCTCCAGCCGGGACTGCAATTGCCTGCCGGGAAGGTTGCGGGCGACGATCACGCCGTCGGGCGAGATCAGGAAATTCGACGGAATGAAGCGGATGCCGTACATTGCTGCGGCAGGGCTTTGCTTGCCGCAGCCGGGGGACAGCACGTTCGTCCACGGCAGGTCGTTTTCGGCGAGAAACCGCTGCCAGCGTGCCGCATCGTGGTCGATCGACACCGCGTAGATCGAAAATCCGCGTCCGCTGAATGCGGCATAGGCTTCTTTCAGGTAGGGGATTTCCCGGCAGCAGGGACCGCACCACGTGGCCCAGAAGTCGAGCAGCACCCAGCGGCCGGGTCCTGCGAGCGACGAGAGGGCGACGGTCTCTCCGTCGGCGTCTTTCAGCGTGAGGTCCATGTAGGGCCGGCTGACGGACGAGCGTTCGACGGCTTCGATCTCGCGCCGTACGCTCGCCAGCACGGGGTGGTTCTGCAATTGGGCGGGGAACTGCGCGAGCCGTTCGCGGGCGCGGGCCGGATCGGCATCGGTGCGCCGCGAGTAGAGGAACGCCCCCAGCAGGTTGTCACGGTTGGCTTCCAGCGCGTCGCCGGGAATCTGCCGGTAAATCCGTCCCAGCGAGTCGAGTTTCCGCCTGCGCTCGGGTGTGTCCGGTTCGTTTTCCAGTGCCTGCAGGACGTTGCCGAGCGATACCTGCGCGGCATTCATGGCGTTGAATGCATCGTTGAGCGGCGTCCCGGTGAACTGGAAGCCGCGTACGTCGCCCGTGGGCTCGAGCCGGATGTCGGCCGCTTCGAGCTGGATCGGCGCCCCGATACGGCGGTCGTTGTGCATCAGGTTGGCGATCGTCGGTTCGGAGACGTGTCCGCGGATGCGGAATGAGCTGTCGCGGCGTATGACCGTCGTGGCCAGCACCGAGTCGTTCTCGTAGGGCGAGCACAGGCGGAGCGTGTCGCCCGGAGCGAGGCCAGCCCTGCCCGAAAGGGTGTAATTGGGGCCTCCGCAGCCGGATAGCGCTACGGCGGCGAGGATTGTCGGGCAAATTCTGTTCATCGGAAAGTCTTTATTTGAGTACTTCTGCGAGTTTTTCTTCGAGGTGTTCGCCGCGCAGGTTCTTCGCTACGATTTTACCTTCGGGTGAGATCAGGAAGTTTGCGGGGATGGAACTGACGGCATAGAGCGCTGTTGGATCGAATCCTCCGCCTTTTTTCTGTGCCACATTGATCCAGTTCATGTCTTGTTCGCCGATGGTGTTTTCCCAACGGGTCAGGTCCGTGTCGAGCGATACGCCGTAGATTTCAAAGCCTTTGGCGTGAAAGGTTTCGTAGGCTTTCTTCAGGTGGGGCACTTCGTTCATGCAGGGCGTACACCATGTGGCCCAGAAGTCGAGCAGCACCCAGCGGCCGGGACCTGTGAGTGACGAGAGCGCAATGGTCTCTCCGGCGGCGTTTTTACAGGAAAAATCGGTATAGGGTTGGCCGACAGCGCTCCGTGCGGTGGCCTGGGAGGCATCCTGCGACTTTTTCAACATCGGATGCGCTTGTATCCCGGGGGTGAATTGCGCCAGCCGGGCTTTGACTTTTTCGGGATTGTCCTTGATGTTCTGGAATTCGTAGCTGTTGAAGACCCAGGCTCCGAAAACATTGTCGAGGTTGGCGTCTACGGTTTGGGTATAGAGTGCATTCATTTCGGCCAGGATCGCTTGGAGCGACTGCCCCGGGGAGCCTTTGCGGAGTTTGTCTCCGAAAGCGTACATTGCTTCGTCGAATGCTTTTTTCCGGTCGTTGAGCGGTGTTCCGCAGACGACATAGCCGAATGCGGGATCGTATTTCTCGATTCGGATTTTTCCGGGTTCGAGGAAAAGCCAGGCGGGGTGGTTGGTTCGCTTCGCGTTGGCCAGGAAAACCAGGTCGGGAGTCGTAACGGTCCCTTGCAGCGAAACGGTCGTGTCGGCGTTCACGACACCGGCGGCGAGCACCGTGTTGTCGGAAGCCAGCAGATAGACCGAGTCGCCCGGAGGCAGTTCGTAGCGGCCTGTGATGGTGTAGTTTGCGCCTCCGCAACTGCATAGCAGGGCGGCGAGGGCGGCGGTCAGAAGGTTTTTCATGGCGGTGGGTAGTTTGGTGTTGGTTTTATTTGATCTCCCGGTCGGGATTCTTTTTCAGGAATTGCTCCCAGCTCTGCGAGCCGCCCTTCGAGGCGGCTTTTTTGCCGCCTCCAAGCCCCTTGACGCGTTCGTCGCCCAGCGCGGCGTTGAGCGGACTGGCCGAGGTGAAGTAGTGGCACAGGGCGACGGCCATGCCGCGCAGATCGCCCAACTCGGCCGCAAGTTTCCGTACGACGATCTCCTTCTGCCGTTCGTT
>OGIL01000497.1_pt1 | contig 23538 bp, 22 predicted proteins | sample 1571751 | NCBI WGS metagenome assembly OGIL01 (sample SAMEA2581964, study PRJEB24529) | metagenome | biome: Human gut stool | place: China | collected 2011 | reverse complement strand
CCGTTTACTCAAGGCAATAACACCACAGCAATCAATCCTTACATTAGTCTCTTATAATCACACTCTCAATCCTTTAAATAAGTTAAAAACAATTGAATATAGTATGGAATTCCTCTTACACTAATTTATAGTTCTGATTAAAAAATCACCAAAACCTTGTTCTCATGCCTGTCAAAAACATAGGTAGTACCATGACATCCAGGCGTAATATAAATTGCGTTCTATGCAAACCAGTCTCCTGACTTTTACCGATTCCGTCGGGATCGTTGCCTTTGCTCTTTCCGGACTTTCTGCCGTCAAAGGCAAGAAAATCGATCCGGTAGGCGTTTTCGTCGTCGTTTTCGTCACGGCTTTCGGCGGCGGCATCGTGCGCGACCTTGTCATCGGCAACCGTCCCATGTACTGGATTGCCAATCAGGAGTAAGGGTGGGCGACACTTCTTCTGTCCTTTTTCGCACCGGCCATCGTCCGACTTTTTCAAGACAAGCTGCATCAAACCATCCTCGTGTGGCTTGATGCGGTCGGGTTGGATTTTTTCACCGCTTATCATGGACAACAATTCGATAATGCGGTGGGGGTTTTTGTTCGCCTGAAAAATGGATTTTAATTCATCCTCTTCATCGAAGTTGAAATAGACATAATTAGCATAGCAGGTCTGTCCGAATTCCTTCATCAGCCAGGTTTTACCCACCTGTCTGGCACCTCGCAAAATCAGAGGCTTTCGTTCCGGGTCGTTTTTCCAGTTTATCAGGGATTGCATTGCATTTCGCTTCATAAATACACCGTCCTTTTCGGGAATAATAATAGCATAACACATTTTTCTGAAAAATAAACAACTGTTTTGCACATTTTTCTGAAAAAATCAAATACCAATAATCACATTTTTCTAAAATACAAAAGCCGATAGTCTGTTTTCGCAGATTACCGGCTTTATTTATGCGCGGAGACGGTGGGATTTGAACCCACGTGCCCGAAAAGGGCTAACGCATTTCGAGTGCGCCCCGTTATGACCACTTCGATACGTCTCCAAAGGATTACAACGTAGATTATTTTATCTGAAAAATGCCGGTTTGGCAAGGGGAGAAACGAAAAAACCTTTTGTAATGAGATTGTTACTGCCTACGTGATAATAAGGTTGAAAGCGGTAGTTATAAAAAAAGATGTTGACAGAACAACATCTAAGTAGTATATTGCAAATAAATACTTTGATAATCAAAGTATTCGCAGGGCAATGCTGTACGATATAGCGAAGCCAAAGCAATTGTGCCGAAGAGAACAAAGCGGCAAAGACAGAATATTAAAAAAGAATGCATAAGGAGAGCAAAAACATGTTAGAGAAAGTAGCAGCTATCATCAGAGAACAGTTAAACCAGGAGAATGTAGAAATCACGGAGGCGACCCGTTTCAAGGAGGATCTGGAAGTGGATTCCCTGGATCTGTTTGAACTGGTAATGGCATTTGAGGAGGAATACGGAGTGTCCATTCCTTCCGAAGAATTGGAAAATATGGCAACAGTAGGTGATGTTATCAGATATATTCAGGAGCAGGCGTAAGGAACTGCAACAGAATATGTAATATAACGCAGAACGACGAGAAGGATCAGAAAGACAATGAGAACAAAGATCACGGAACTTCTACAAATCGAATATCCTATTTTCCAGGGCGGCATGGCATGGGTGGCGGAACATAAGCTGGCGGCAGCGGTATCGAATGCCGGAGGCTTAGGCATCATCGGTGCCGCTTCCGCTCCGCCGGAGGTCGTCCGGGAGGAAATCCGTAAATGTAAAGAGCTGACCGACAAGCCCTTCGGCGTGAATATCATGCTGCTCAATCCCAATGCGGAGGATGTAGCGAAGATCGTCGTGGAAGAAGGAGTAAAAGCGGTAACGACTGGTGCTGGAAACCCGGGAAAATTCATGGAACTGTGGAAGAATGCCGGAGTGAAAGTCATTCCGGTGGTAGCCAGTGTGGCTATGGCGAAGATGATGGAGCGTGCCGGAGCGGACGCTGTGGTGGCGGAAGGCATGGAAAGCGGTGGACATATCGGTTCCACCACGACCATGGCGCTGGTGCCGCAGGTGGTGGATGCGGTGTCTATCCCGGTGATCGCAGCCGGAGGTATCGCCGATGGCAGAGGAATGGCGGCGGCTTTTATGCTGGGAGCGGAAGGTATCCAGATGGGCACCCGGTTCGTCGCATCAAAGGAATCCATCGTCCATGAAAATTATAAGAATCAGATCATCAAGGCAAAGGATATCGATTCCGTGGTCACGGGAATGTCTACCGGACATCCGGTGCGTTCCCTGCGCAACCAGATGACCAGAGAGTATCTGAAGTTGGAAAAGGAAAATGCAGACTTCATGGAACTGGAAAAGCTGACGTTGGGATCTCTTAGGAAGGCAGTGCAGGATGGGGATACCGTAAATGGAACCCTGATGGCTGGGCAGATTGCAGGATTGATCCGCAGAGAACAGACCTGCCGTGAGATTATTGAAGAAACAGTGCAGCAGGCTCAGGAGTGCATAGCGGCACAAGGACAGCATAAATAAAATATAGCGACAGGTAACCGCTGACAACAGATTTCGAACAGTGACAGGCAGCGTAGTTATATGGAAAACGGTGCATTATAAAAAATGTGCTGTAACCTAGGAGAATAATAGCATCACATAGTAATAGGAGATGACAAAATGAGCAAAATCGCATATTTATTCCCGGGACAGGGATCCCAGTACATAGGAATGGGAAAAGAATTCCATGATACTTACCCGGAAGCACAGGCGGTATGGAAGCTGGCGGACAAGGTACTTCAGAATCTGTACTGGCAGGATAAGCGGGAAAAGCAGGCGGATAGCGGACATCCGTACTCTATGGAGCAGCTGACCTTTGAAGAAAATCCTTATATCAACATTACGGAATATACGCAGATCGCCATGCTGACCATGGAAGTGGCTATTCTGAAAGTATTGGAGGCAAAAGGACTGAAAGCAGAGATGGCAGCAGGCTTAAGCCTGGGAGAATATGGGGCGCTGGCTGCCGCTGGTGTGATGGAGCTGCCGGATCTGTTCCGGATCATCCGGATGCGTGGTATCTATATGCAGGAGGCCTATCCGGAAGGTGGAGCCATGACAGCAGTATTAGGGCTGGACGGAGATGCTGTGGCAGCAATCTGCGAACAGACAGCAAAAGAAACCGGCAAAGTCGTTTCCGTGGCAAATTATAACTGCCCGGGACAGATCGTGATCACCGGAGAGGCAGATGCAGTAGAGGCGGCATCAGAAGCGCTGAAAGAAACAGGTGCAAAACGCTGTATCCCCTTAAAGGTCAGCGGACCGTTCCACTCAGCCCTGTTAAAAAATGCAGGAGAACAATTGGCAGAAGAACTGAAAAGCGTCAAGCTGTCAACCCCTTGGATTCCTTATGTATCCAACGTAACAGCGGATTATGTGACAGATGCGTCACAGGTTGCGGAACTGCTGAAACAACAGGTATCCAGTCCCGTACAGTTCACCCAGAGCATAGAGCGCATGATCGCGGATGGCGTGGACACTTTTATAGAGATCGGCCCGGGGAAGACACTCACAAGCTTCGTCCGTAAAATTGACAGAAATGTCAAAGTATACAATATCGAGAAACCGGAGGATCTGGACCGGGTGATGGAGGAACTGGCATGTTGACAGGGAAAAGCCTGACAGGACAAGTTGCTATTGTCACAGGGGCATCACGGGGCATTGGAAAAGCAGTTGCACAGGCACTGGCAGCAGAAGGAGCCACGGTGATCATTAATTATAACGGCTCTGCAGAGGCGGCGGAAGCGGTGGCGGCGGACATCCGAAGCTGCGGCGGCATGGCGGAGGCTGCGAAGTGCAATGTTGCGGATTTTGCAGAGAGTGAAGCCTTTGTAAAGGCAGTAACAGAGAAATACGGCAGAGTTGACATCCTTGTCAATAACGCCGGGATCACGCGGGACAATCTGATCGTGCGGATGACGGAAGAAGAATTCAATGCTGTGCTGGACACGAATCTAAAGGGCGCATTTCACATGATCCGGCATCTGACGAAGACCTTTATGAAGCAGAGATATGGGAAAATCATCAATATCTCTTCTGTCAGTGGCATCGTCGGGAATGCCGGGCAGGCTAATTATTCCGCATCCAAGGCGGGGCTGATCGGTCTGACGAAAAGTGTAGCGAGAGAACTGGCATCCAGGAATGTCAGTGTGAATGCCGTGGCACCCGGATTTATCCGGACAGATATGACAGATAAGCTTCCGGAGGCGGTACAGGATAATGCGGTCGGACAGATTCCCCTTAAGAAAATGGGAAGACCGGAGGATGTCGCACAGGCGGTACTGTTCCTGGCAGGAAATGCCTCGGACTATATCACCGGCCAGGTACTGTGCGTGGACGGCGGTATGGCGATGTAAAAATGGTCCGAAACAGTAAAGCAGAATAGAAAATATGTCCGCTAACGGTACAGCAGGATAGAAAATAAGTCAGGATGCGAGGGAGTATATCACGTATGGATAAGAATAGAAGAGTTGTAGTAACAGGCATGGGAGCCATCACTCCCATCGGCAACAGCGTAGAGGGATTTTGGAGTGGTATCAAAGAGGGCAAAACCGGATTCGGTCCTATAACCTATTTTGATACTGCGGATTACCGTTGTAAGCTGGCGGCGGAAGTGAAGGATTTTGATCCCACACAATATATGGACAAAAAATCCGCCCGCAGAATGGAGCAGTTCTGCCAGTTCGCCGTGGCGGCTGCCGGACAGGCGATCGCAGATGCAGGTCTTATTATGGAACAGGAAGATCCGTATATGGTGGGCTGCAGTGTGGGAAGCGGCATCGGAAGCTTACAGGCCATGGAGCGGGAATATGACCGCCTGAAGGAAAAAGGTCCCGGCAGGGTAGGACCCATGCTGGTGCCTCTGATGATCTCCAACATGGCAGCAGGTAATGTCAGCATTGCCTATGGGCTGAAGGGCAAGAGCCTGAACGTTGTGACTGCCTGTGCAACCGGTACACATTCCATCGGAGAAGCATATCGTACGATCCAGTACGGTGATGCAGACGTGATGGTAGCCGGAGGAACGGAAAGTTCTATTACACCCATCGGCATTGCCGGATTTTCCGCACTGACAGCATTGTCGTTTAGTGAAGATCCTCAGAGAGCTTCTATCCCCTTCGATAAAGACCGCAATGGTTTCGTTATGGGAGAAGGCTCGGCGGTAGTGGTACTGGAAGAGCTGGAGCATGCAAAGAGACGCGGAGCGAAGATCTATGCGGAGCTGATCGGTTATGGCTGTTCTTCGGATGCTTACCATATTACATCCCCCGCGGAGGACGGCAGCGGAGCAGCCACCGCCATGCTGAATGCCTTAAAAGACGGCGGGGTGGAACCGGAGGAGCTTACTTATATTAATGCACACGGAACCAGCACCCATCATAATGATCTGTTCGAGACCAGAGCGATCAAACTCGCATTTGGAGAACATGCTTATGATCTGAAGATCAATTCCACCAAATCCATGGTAGGGCATCTTTTAGGAGCAGCGGGTGCAGTGGAATTCGTCACCTGCGTAAAAGAAATTCAGGAAGGCTATATCCATCGTACCGTGGGACTGCGTGAGACGGAGGAGGAACTGGATCTGAATTACTGCCGGGACAGCTACGAAGAAGAGGTGCCTTATGCACTGACCAATTCGCTGGGCTTCGGCGGACATAATGCGAGTCTGTTGCTAAAGAAGTACATGGAATAACCGGAACGGAGGAATCATGTCAGTATATAACACACAGGAAATCATGGAGATCCTGCCCCACAGACATCCCTTTCTGCTGATCGATACGATCGAGGAGCTGGAGCCCGGTGTGCGGGCAGTGGGACGCAAAAACGTAACCTTCAATGAACCGTATTTTGCCGGACATTTTCCGGGGAATCCGGTGATGCCCGGAGTACTGATCCTGGAGGCACTTGCCCAGACCGGGGCGGTGGCAATTTTGTCTCTGCCGGAGAACCGAGGCAAGACCGCTTATTTTGCAGGGATCGACAAGGCAAAATTCAAACAGATGGTGCGCCCCGGAGACACCTTGGAACTGGAGACCACCATTATCCGCAGCAAGGGACCGGTGGGCGTCGGGGAAGCGATCGCCACGGTAAACGGAAAACTGGCGGCGAAGGCAGAGCTTACCTTTGCGTTAAAATAAGAATAGTCTGCGGAAGTGATTTTTTATGAGCGGGACAGAGAGATAAAAGTGACGCAGAATAAGAGGTGCAAGTATGGGAAATGTAACGATAGAAACAGAGATCAAATGCCCGAAATGTAAGAAAATGATAAACAGAGACCGGGCAGCGAAAAATAAATATGTCTGTTACGAATGTGGTTATTATTTCCGGGTGAAGACCCACAACCGGATTCGCATGGTGGCAGACCGGAAAAGCTTTCAGCCTTGGTTCGAGGAGATAGAAGAGAGCAATCCACTGAAATATGAGGGCTATGAAGAAAAGCTGTCGGAGGCCAGGGAAAAATCCGGCGTAAAAGAAGCTGTGACCGTAGGTGAATGCGAGATCTACGGGGAAAAGGCTGTGATCGGCATCTGCGAATCCAAATTTATGATGGGAAGCATGGGGCATGTGGTCGGCGAGAAAGTCACCCGGGCAATTGAAAAGGCGACAGAATTGCGGCTGCCTGTATTTTTGTTCTGCTGTTCCGGCGGTGCGAGAATGCAGGAGGGAATTGTGTCGCTGATGCAGATGGCAAAAACCTCCGCAGCGATCAAACGGCATGGAGAAGCAGGACTTCTCTATGCGACTATTTTGACGGATCCCACCACAGGTGGCGTAACGGCCAGCTTTGCCATGCTGGGAGATGTGATCATGGCGGAACCGGGAGCCTTGATCGGCTTCGCAGGACCGAGAGTCATTAAGCAGACCTTGGGACAGCGTCTCCCTGACGGCTTCCAGACAGCGGAATTTTTACAGGAGCATGGTTTTGTGGACGGTATCGTCCGCCGGGAGAATCTGAAGAAGACCTTATATTTCCTGATCACGACGCATCGGTGCAGTGAGGGGAATTATGCAGATTTTAAGAAAAATATTGACTTCCATTTTGAACCTACGGAGATTGTGAAGGAACGGTCATTCCTGACACTTCCCAGAACAGCATGGGAAAAGGTCAAGACCGTCCGGAGAGTGGACAGACCGGCAGCGACCGATTATATTCCCTACATTTTTGATTATGTGGTGGAGGCTCACGGAGACCGTTATTATGGGGATGATAAAGCACTGGTAGGTGCAGTGGCATTCCTGGACGGGCAGCCGGTGACAGTGCTGGCAGATGTGAAGGGCAAGGATTTTGCGGAGTGTGCCAGACGCAATTACGGTATGCCCATGCCGGAGGGGTATCGTAAGGCACTGCGTCTGATGAAGCAGGCGGAGAAATTCAACAGACCCATTATCAGCTTTGTAAATACGCCGGGAGCTTTCTGCGGCGTGGAGGCGGAGGAGAGAGGCCAGGGCGAGGCCATTGCCCGGAATCTGCTGGAGATGTCAGCCTTAAAAGTACCGGTATTGTGCATCCTTATCGGAGAAGGAGGCAGCGGCGGGGCACTGGCTACAGCGGTAGGCAATGAGGTATGGATGATGGAAAATGCCACATACTCGATCCTGTCTCCCGAAGGCTTTGCTTCTATATTATGGAAGGATGCTGACCGTGCCAGAGAAGCCAGTGAGGTCATGAATATTACATCCGAGGACCTGAAACGCCTCGGAGTGATCGAGAGGATCGTACCGGAATACGGCGGGGCAGACCAAAGCACCGTGGAAGCCATCGGCGGGTATCTCAAGGAACATATCAAGGAATTTCTGCAAAAATATACCGGCATGACCGGTGAACAGATCGCAGAGGAACGTTATGAAAGGTTCCGCAAGTATTAAAGCGGTAACGAGAGGTGATGTGGGATGAAGCACGGAAAAATGATCCTGGGGGAATTACATGCAGATATTCCCGTGATCCAGGGAGGCATGGGTGTGGGAATCAGCCTGTCCGGTCTGGCGGGAGCAGTGGCAGCTGCCGGTGGGATCGGCATCATTTCTACTGCCCAGATCGGTTTCCGGGAGCCGGATTTTGACAGAGATCCCATCGCCTGTAATCTGCGTACTATCGGAAAAGAAATAGAAAAAGCAAGACAGATCGCAAGAGGCGGTATCGTCGGGGTCAACATCATGGTGGCAACACAACGCTATGAGGATTATGTCAGGGCTGCAGTGCTGGTCGGTGCCGACTGTATTATCTCCGGTGCGGGGCTGCCGCTGGATCTGCCCGGAGTCGTGGCAGAGACGGAAAGCGGAATGCCCGGGCGAAGCCACCGGACGATGCTGGCTCCGATCGTGTCGAGCACCCGTGCCCTGTCGGTCGTCACAAAATACTGGATGAAAAAATACGGCAGGAAGCCGGACTTTATCGTGGCAGAGGGACCGTTGGCAGGAGGTCATCTGGGATTTAAACGGGAAGAACTGGATGCTTACACACCGGAGAACTATGAGAGAGAACTTACGGCAATGATCCGGCAGGCAGCAGAACTGGAAATTCCACTGATCGCAGCAGGCGGTATTTATGACCGGAGGGATCTGGAGCATTGCCTGTCCCTCGGGGCTGCGGGGGTACAGATGGGAACCCGTTTCGTGACCACAGAGGAATGTGATGCGGCGGAGGCGTACAAGCAGGAGTATCTCCGGGCGCAGAAAGAAGATATTGTTATTGTGAAAAGCCCGGTGGGAATGCCCGGCAGAGCTATACAGAATGCTTTTCTGGAAAAAGTGGCAGCCGGAGAACGGTTTATGACCGGATGCAGACATTGCATTAAGACCTGCGACCCGAAGACGGCGCCCTATTGCATCACCAGAGCGTTGATCAATGCGGCAACGGGAGATGTGGATAACGGACTGCTGTTCTGCGGCAGCAATGCCTGGCGGGCGCAGAAAATAGAAAGAACAGTGGATATCATGGAGGAAATGGCGTGAGGACCATAAGAATCACCGGAACCGGAAGTGCACTTCCGGGAAGGATCGTTACAAATAAAGAATTGGAACAGCTGGTGGAAACCTCGGATGAATGGATCCGGGAGAGAACCGGTATTGCGGAACGACATGTGTCAGTTGGCGAAACGGTTGTGACACTTGCGTCAGAAGCTGCCCGTAAAGCACTCGAACAGGCAGGAAAAAGAGCGGAAGAGATTGATCTGATCCTGGTGGCAACCTGTTCTCCGGAACAGTATCTGCCCTGCTGTGCCTGCCAGGTACAGGCAGCTGTCGGCGCGGTGAATGCTTTGGCTTTTGATGTGAATGCGGCCTGTTCCGGATTTTTATTTGCCCTGAATACTGCGGATGCTTATCTGCGGACGGGACTTGCGGAAAATGCGCTGGTCATCGGCAGCGAGGTTTTGTCCAAGCTGGTGGACTGGACGGACCGGGGCAGCTGCATCCTGTTCGGAGACGGCGCCGGGGCGGTAGTTGTGGAGAGATGCAGGACGGAGTCTCGGGCGGTGGAATACGGTAACGCTTTGCTGGCGGCGGAGGAGAAACGGATACCGGCAGCAGGCATTCTGGGCCGGGCACTGCACTCCGACGGCACCGGTGGCGGAGTCCTGCAATGCGGAGCAAGAGAACTGACAACCCCATATGCAAGGACTTCAGCGGCAAAAACGGACCAAAACCAGCCGACGGACGGCAGGGAACATTATATTCAGATGGACGGACAGGAAGTGTACCGGTTCGCCACCAGACGGGTGCCACAGTGTATCGAGGAAGCACTGTCAGATGCCGGACTTGCTGTGCCGGATATTGATATGTTCGTATTGCATCAGGCCAACGCACGTATTATTGATGCGGTGGCGAAAAGACTGCATGCAGACAGAGACAAATTCCCCACCAATCTGGAAAGGGTCGGAAATATGTCCTCCGCCTCCATTCCGGTGCTTCTGGATGAACTGCACAAGCAGGGAAAACTGCACCGCGGCGACCGCATCGTTCTGGCGGGATTCGGTGCCGGGCTTACGATTGGGGCTTGCGTGATGACCTGGTAGACGGTATACTGATAACGACTAAGGACACGACAACGGCATGGACGCGGTCCGGTAGACAGGAAGCCTGCGGTCCTGGAGTATTGCCGGTATACCAGAGAGACATTTATTGGGAAAACTATGGAAAAAAGCAACAACCGGGTACTGAATGAACTGTTGGTGAACCTGTTCCATAACGTGATGGATGCAGAGGCAAAGGCGGTCATAACAGAAGAATTCAAGGATATTACAAATAATGACATACACATTCTGGAGGCTATCGGCATCGAGGAACCAAAGAGTATGTCCCGTATCGCTGGGGAACTCCACGTTACCGTGGGTACCCTGACCACGAATATGAACAGTCTGGAGAGAAAAGGATATCTCACCCGCAACCGCAGCACCAGAGATAAACGTGTAGTGCTGGTGACCCTGACAGAGAAGGGGAGAAAAGCTTTTTTCCATCACAGAGATTTCCACAGGAAAATGATCCACACCATCATACGGGATCTGGACGAGGAAGAAATGAAGACATTGATCAAATGTCTGGGAAAACTGGATATATTTTTCAGAGAAGGCAACGAGGAGTGACCGGAGAGATCCGATGGCTCCTTTTTTGTGTTTACGATGAGCCAGCCTGCTCGATTTTGCGGTGGGCGCACTCGTTTGACAAAATTTTATAAAAATATGAGACGAATCGTATGGAAAATATTGACGTTACTATTGATTTTTCGGTATAATAAATGATACGGGTAGTATAAAAACAAAATTGGATTTTACATCTGCAAAGGGTTGGGAAATATTTGAAATTTTGCAGGATATAGAAAGGCATGAGGGTTATGAAGAAAAATACAAAAGCATGGAGTGTAAAGATGAGACTGGCATTGCTGGCACTGGCGGCACTGGCGTGGATCGCTGTGCCGGTGAGTGCGAGAGCGGAAGGAGAAACAGTAGATACCTGGGATGGTACAGCGATTGCAGATGGGTTTGCCGTAGGCACCGGTACGGAAAATAATCCCTATCAGATCAATACTGCGGCGGAACTTGCGTATTTTGCAAAAAGTGTGAATGGCGGACAATGGTACGATGGAGAATATATTATACTGAAAAATAATATTAATCTTAATAATCAGGAATGGATACCAATAGGAAACCATAGAAATTCTTTTCGAGGGAACTTTGACGGCGGGAATCATACTGTGACGGGAATGCGGATAAGTAATTCCTCGGCGGATTATGTCGGTTTGTTTGGAGAATGCACAAGATATAATATTAATAGTGCCATAAAAAATATTACAGTTGAGAACTCTGTTATTACCGGGAAAGTACATGTTGGGGCTATCATAGGATATGCAGGAGAAATAAATATTGAGAACTGTCAAAGCGTTGGAAATACAGTAAATGGTAACAAAAAAGTCGGCGGCATTAGTGGCTCTGTAGTTGGCTCGGTATCATATGCCGCTAAAATCGTACAATGTTACAATAGCAGTACAGTAACAGGAGAGTACTTTGTTGGTGGTATTGTAGGAGCCGGAAATCGATGTATTGCGGAGAATTGCTTGAATACCGGTGAGATAAAAGGAAATTACTACGGTAGCGCCGGTGGTGGAATATTTGGCATACTTAGTACTAATACGTCCCAAATTACCGCATGTATAAATTGGGGTAAAATCAGCGAGGTACGGTCAGGTTATGGTGGAATTGCAGGAGAAATCAGTGGAGCACAGATTTTAAATTGTTATTACAATAAGGATACGACAGGAGCTTGGGGCATCGGCAACCAGGAGACTACAGAAGGAATTACTCCCCTGACTACCGGCCAGCTTTGCGGTGCACTTCCGGAGGGCTTGAATTCTACAATCTGGAAAGAGGGCAGTGTCGATACCAGCACTGCAGCGGCTACAGATACAGGAAGTAGATTTGGTACAGCCGCAGGGACTTACATCAATCTGACAAAGGTGGCAGAGATCGGAGAGACGAAGACTGCTTCCGTACCGGTTTACAACTATGTTACAACGAATGGCGACGACTGGGATATCTATACCCTGATCACCACGGCGGAGGAATTCGTAGCCATCGGACAGGATACGGCAAACTGTAACGAAAACTATGTATTAAAAAACAATATTGATGTGAGCGGAGTGGAACTCAGATCTATTGGAAATCCCGGAACTCCATACATAGGAAAATTCAGTGGAGACGGACATACGATAAGCTATGTGGATATGACAAAAGAAAATGATGTTTATAGTTCTGGTTTGTTTGCCCAGATTGGCTACACGCAAAACCAGCTCAGCGAAAGCGGTAAGGTAATGCTGTTGGCTGCCAACGGAGTGATTGCTTCGAATGCCGAGGCAGGAGGAATTTGCGGAGATTTGTCTGTGGGCGAAATTTATGGCTGCTCCTTTACTGGAACGGTAAAAGGGTATACAGCAGGTGGAATCTGCGGCAATGCCGGACAAAACACTATAATTTCCCAGTGCTTTTTTGCAGGAGACGTACAGGGAAAGGATTCTGCGGCAGGAATCTGTGGTATGAGTGGAACTGTAAAAGATAATATTAATCATTGCATTAGTATAGCTACGATTGACACTGCCAAGAATGATGGCTATCTTGCTGGAATAACGAATAGCGGAGATATCGATGCAACGAATTGCTATTTCAATAACGATATATGTAAAGCAGATGATGAACGCAATTTGGGGCGTACGACCCTGCAACTGACCTCACCCGACTTCTTTGAAAAGCTAATAAAAGATGAGGATTTTAACCCTGACATCTGGACGAAGAAAGCCAACGACAAAGAGAAGGGAATCGCCTACTACCCTTCTCTTGGGGAGAATAATGCAGTTGGTGTGAATTACACCACAGGTCTGTCGTTCGAGAGAGCAGATACCAACGCTCCCGCCTATGGAGAGAATATTACTTTTAATGTAAAGGCACTGGTAAACCTTGCGCCAAACGGACAGACCATCCCTGCGGAAGATACGGAGGGCAGCTTTGAGATCCGGATCGGGGATACCACGGTGGTAAATGCGGCAGAATTCCGGGACGGCACCGCAACCTACAATGCGCGGACTGCAGGAGCGACCACGTTTACCCTCGTCTACAAAGGAAATGACAATTCTTTCTTCTCTGAGAAGACGAAGAATCTGATCGTTGACATCGCCCCGGCTCGACTTACTGTAGAATGTGAGGGCATTGCCTGTGGAACCTATGGCAATAAGCTGAGAGAACTCAAAGTGACCGGATTGTCGGCAAAACTGGAGAGTGAGACAATTGATGGAACCTGGCAGATTATCGGAGACGAGGTTCCTTATGTCGGAGACGATGGAACCTACACGGCAACATTTACCCCGGCACAGCATCCGGAATACTATCAGCCGTTGACTGCATCGGTGAAGCTGGCAATTGAAAAGGCGGAAGTTTCGGCAATTCCAATGCAGAATTTATATTACAGTTGGGCAGCCAAAGGAGAGAAGGAAGTACAGATACCGGGACTGCCGGAAGACAGGGGAACGACAGAATTAATCAGTAAGGTAAAGTCAGATGATGCTAACGTTTTGGCAACAGACCAGGCTATCAGATATTCGGAAGGTAAGCTGATATTCACATTGGGAGAAAACACCATGGAGGATATCACGCATTCTGCGGCTATTCAAATTGTATTGGGGTCGCAAAATTATAAAGACATCTTTGTGAATATAACCATACATCGAACCGCAAGAGCAGACCGCGAGGATACCCCGGATCCGGATGCCTTTGACATGACCTTTACCGTCAGCGGCAATGATCTGGCGGCGCAGATCACCACAGATCGCACTGACGTGGAGTTCAGCTTTGATGGAACGGACTGGGGGCAGACCAAATCCACCGGAGTCGGTCACAACGAGAAGGTGACTGCACAGATCCGCTATGCGGAAACCGATGATTATAACGCAAGCCCCGCCGTATCGAAGACATGGAACTCCGGTCACGGCCCGCTGAACCGCCACGACCGGGTGGAACCCACCTGTCAGGCAGAGGGCAGCATCGAATACTGGACCTGCGACGTCTGCGGACTGTATTTTGCATCCGCGGACGGAAGCAAGAGCATAACAGCGACAGAGATCGTTCTTCCGAAGACGGATCATAGCTGGGCAGAAGGATATCTGTCCGATATGACCGGACACTGGCATAAGTGTGGTGTCTGTGGAATCACCAGCAATACGGAAAAGCATGCATCCGGTGGCGCGGCCACCACAGAACGGGCGGAGATCTGTACCGTCTGCGGTTATGAGATCGCACCGAAGAAGCCTGCTGCCAGTAACGACGATGACGATGATGACGACGATGACAGCAGTCAGGCGTCCAATACGGACCAGAAGGCCACGGGCGCGGCAACACCTCCCGCAGCCGCGGCAACGCCTGCCACACCCGGTGTGGTAAAGCCTTCTGTAATTCCCGTGCCCCCGACAACACCCGCTGCGGACGAAAACAGTAAGGAAGATGCGGCAAAGCCCTCCGGGGAGGCACAGGACACGCAGGAATCGAGTGGAGAAGCACCGCAGGAGGAGCGGATAGATTCCATGACCGCCCAGACTTCCGACTCTCAGGAATCCGGCACAGAGCAGATAACGGAGACCTCCGGTAAGGGAACGAACGCAGGCCGCGTGGCGGCAGCGGCAGCAGCCGGAGCCGTAGTGGTCGGCGGTGGCGGCGCAGCTGTCTACGTGACCATGATCAAAGGAAAGTTTAAATTCAAATAACGTATGATAAGATGATAAGCGAACCTCAGAGGCCCGGTGCTTCTGAGGTTTGTTTTGCCATAGGGGAGAAATCTGCCGGAAATTACAACAAACTATTTTCAGATGAAAACAAATGTATTAAAATAGAAATAGCGATTCAAAATGTTGGATAGTTATAGCAAACGCAAGAGAAAATAGTGAAATATAGAAACGGAGGATCCTACGATGAAGAGAATCGGAATGTTAACGAGCGGTGGTGACTGCCAGGCCCTGAACGCAGCCATGAGAGGTGTGGTGAAGACACTGGCGAACGGTAAGGAAGAGGTGGAAATCTACGGCTTCCTGGATGGCTACAGAGGACTGATCTACGGTAATTTCCGAATGCTGACGGACAAGGATTTCTCCGGTATTCTTACCAAGGGCGGCACGATCCTGGGAACCTCCCGGACCCCGTTCAAGACGATCCAGGATCCGGATCCCAACGGGCTGAACAAAGTGGAAGCCATGAAGCAGAACTATTACAAGCTGCAGCTGGACTGCCTTGTAATTCTCGGTGGTAACGGCACCCACAAGACTGCGAACCTGTTGCGCAAGGAAGGACTGAATATCGTAACGTTGCCTAAGACCATTGACAATGATCTGTGGGGCACCGATATGACCTTCGGTTTCCAGAGTGCAGTGGATATTGCAACGGATGCCATCGACTGCATCCACACCACAGCGGCTTCCCATGGCAGAGTATTTATCGTGGAAGTGATGGGACATAAGGTAGGATGGCTTACCCTGAATGCAGGCATGGCCGGCGGTGCGGATATCATTTTGATTCCCGAGATTCCTTATGATATCGATAAGGTGATCGAGAAAATTGAAGACAGAGACAAAAAAGGCTGCCGTTTTACCATCATCGCGGTAGCCGAGGGTGCTATCTCCAAAGAGGATGCAGCCCTTACGAAAAAAGATTACAAGAAAAAGATGGAAAAATATCCGTTCCCTTCCGTATCCTATGAAGTGGCTGCGCAGATCCAGGAGAAGACCGGCAGAGAAGTACGTGTCACTGTACCTGGTCATATGCAGAGAGGAGGAAGCCCCTGCCCTTACGACAGAGTATTCGCCAGTCGTCTGGGCTCCGAGGCAGGCAAGCTGATCCTGGACAACCAGTACGGCTTCATGGTAGGCTATAAGAACCGTGAGATCGTAAGAGTTCCGTTAGAGGATGTAGCGGGCAAGCTTAAGACCGTGGATCCGGATGCCACCATCGTGCAGGAGGCGAAGATGCTGGGCATCTGCTTTGGCGATTAAGAAAGTCTTCACGGCAGAACAAAGTTAGGAAGAGAGAAAACACATGTCATATACAGCGCTATACCGGAAGTTTCGTCCGGATGCTTTTTCCGATGTCAAAGGTCAGGATCATATCGTGACCACACTGAAGAATCAGCTACGGGCGAACCGGATCGGCCATGCGTATCTGTTCACCGGAACGAGAGGTACCGGTAAAACTACGGTGGCGAAGATTTTTGCGAAAACAGTGAACTGCGAACACCCCACAGAGGACGGCCCCTGTGGGGAATGCCGTATTTGTAAGGCAATCGCAGCGGGAGCCAGCATGAATGTCATCGAGATCGATGCGGCTTCCAACAACGGTGTGGACAATATCCGTGAGATCATCGACGAGGTATCCTATTCCCCGGCGGAGGGAAAATACAAGGTCTACATCATCGACGAGGTGCATATGCTCTCCCCCGGAGCTTTCAACGCATTGTTAAAAACGCTGGAAGAGCCGCCCTCTTATGTTATTTTTATTCTGGCGACCACAGAGGTGCACAAGATCCCCATTACGATCCTGTCCCGCTGTCAGAGATATGATTTTAAACGAATTTCCATTGATACCATCACGGATCGCATGAAGGAACTGATGGACACGGAGCAGGTACAGGTGGAGGACAGAGCACTGCGCTACATTGCGAAGGTAGCGGACGGTTCCATGCGTGATGCGCTAAGCCTTCTGGATCAGTGTATTGCATTCCATCTAGGCAAGGAGCTGACCTACGACATGACCCTGGATGTGTTGGGGGCAGTGGATACGGAAGTGTTCAGCAGATTGCTGCGTTTCGTCATGGACCGGAATGTGTTAGGATGCATTGAACTGTTGGAAGAGATTGTCATGCAGGGAAGAGAACTGGTACAGTTCGTCACGGACTTTACCTGGTATCTGCGGAATCTGATGCTGGTACAGACAGCGGATAATCTGGAGGATGTCATAGATATGTCCACGGATAATCTGGCGAATCTGAAGGAAGAAGCTTCCATGCTTTCCATGGATCAGATCATCCGCTATATCCATATTTTCTCTGAGCTGTCCGGGCAGATCCGCTATGCAGCGCAGAAGCGTATCCTGGTAGAGATCGCGCTGATCAAACTGTGCAAGCCGGAGATGGAGACAGATCAGGAAGCTGTCCTGGATCGAATCCGTCAGGTAGAGGAAAAAGTGGAAAACGGCATTGTCGTTACAGCACAAATGCCTGCCGGAGCTCCCGGAGTACAGGGTGGAGCACCGGGTGGCGCGGCGAGACCCAAACCGGAGCTGCCCAAGGCTATCCCCGAGGATGTACAGGAGATTGTGCGGAAATGGCCGTCTATCGTAGGTAATGCAGAGAATCCTATGAAGATGTATCTGAAAAATGCCAGATTGAGCCTGGGCGGAGACAATAAGCTCATGGTGGTGCTGGAGGACGGACTGGCTTCCGATTATTTCAAAGGAGAAGCCCACGAGCAGAATAAGCAGCAGCTGGAGGCTTTATTGTCCGACTTTTCCGGCAAGGAGATCGAAGTGACGATCCAGACGGTGGAAAACAGCAGAGAGTTCGAAGACAACTACGTGGACCTCAGCAAGGTCATCAACATGGAGATCGACGAAGAGGAGTGATCCTGCGTGAATTTAGGATTGCGACAGGCTTGCAGATAAGGTAAGATATAATAATAACTCACTCGCAGGACGATAGTCCGAAATGCGAATATATTATGATTTCGAGAATGCGTAGCACGGAGAAATCAATTATAAATGATATGGAGGAACAGTAACATGGCAAAAAGAGGTGGATTCCCCGGAGGCGCAATGCCCGGTAATATGAACAATCTGATGAAGCAGGCACAGAGAATGCAGCGTCAGATGGAAGAGGGACAGAAGGAATTAGAGACCAGGGAGTTCTCTGCATCCGCAGGCGGCGGAGCTGTGGAAGTGACCATCAACGGTAAAAAAGAGATCACAGCCATCAAACTGGCAGAGGAGATCGTGGACCCTGAGGATATTGAGACATTACAGGATGCAATCGTGGCAGCAGCCAACGAGGCACTGCGCAAGGCTGACGAAGCCAATGCAGAGCTCATGGGCAAAATGACCGGAGGCTTAGGAGGATTTCCTTTCTAATGGAACTTTACAGCGGACAGATCAATAAATTAATAGAAGAACTGGCAGCCCTTCCGGGGATTGGCAGTAAGTCCGCACAACGACTGGCTTTTCACCTGATCAATATGCCGAAGGACCGTGTGGACAGACTGGCGAATGTCATGATCGAGGCCAGAGCCAATGTCCGGTACTGTAAGGAGTGTTATACCCTGACGGATAAGGAAATCTGCCCGGTGTGCGCAAATCCCAGAAGAGATCATCATACGATCATGGTTGTGGAGAATACCAGAGACCTGGCAGCCTATGAGAAGACCGGCAAATACGAAGGTGTGTATCATGTCCTGCATGGTGCCATCTCTCCCATGCTGGGCGTGGGACCCGGTGATATCAAGCTGAAGGAACTGATGGAACGCCTGCAGGGAGATGTGCAGGAAGTGATCATTGCGACCAATTCCAGCCTGGAGGGCGAGACTACGGCAATGTATATCAGTAAATTGATCAAACCGACCGGGATCAAGGTGACCAGAATTGCCAGCGGAGTGCCCGTGGGTGGTGATCTGGAATATATCGATGAGGTAACATTGCTCCGTGCCTTAGAAGGCAGAGTGGAGTTATAAGCAGCAGAGAAAATGAATAAATGTGGGAGGAGAAGACAATGGCAGTAACAAAAAGTGTATTTGGGAAAAGCCCCGAAGGGAGAGAGATCTCTCTGTATACCCTGAGCAATAGCAAGGGAATGCAGGCAAAGGTAACAGATCTCGGTGCGAATCTGGTAGGAATCCTGGTACCGGATGCGCAAGGTGTGACAGCTGATGTGACACTGGGCTTTGACAGCGTGGACCGTTATTATAAGAATTACAGCTTCTTCGGTGCAGTGATCGGACCCTGTGCGAACCGTACCGCAGGGGCAGCATATACATTAGACGGTGTGGATTACCGGATGGACCAAAATGACGGGCCCAACAATCTGCACACACATATTGAGTTGGGCTTCCATAAGAGAATCTGGGATGCGGTTCCGGGAGATAACAGTGTCACCTTTTCTCTGGAGGACGAGGATGGATATCTGGGATTCCCCGGACATAAAAAGGTGTCCGTAACCTATTCCCTGGACGAGGAGAATGCCTTAAGACTGCATTATCATGCGTCCAGTGACAAACGGACTATTTTTAATCTGACCAATCATTCCTATTTTAATCTGGACGGACAAGGTACCGGCAGAATTGAGGACCATGAATTATGGCTGGGAGCTTCCCATTTCACACCTGTGGTACCGGGATCCATTCCTACCGGTGAGATCTGCGCAGTGGCGGGCACACCCATGGATTTCACACAGCCGAAGAAGATCGGAAGAGATATTGAAGCAGACTTTGAACAGTTAAAACTGACAGGTGGCTATGATCATAATTTCTGCATTGATGACTGGGATGGCAGCCTGAAACATATTGCGACTGCAAAAGGACCGAAGAGTGGCAGAGTGATGAAGGTATATACCACATTGCCCGGCGTACAGTTCTATGCAGGTAACTTTATCGCACCGGAGGAGGGAAAAGCAGGCGCAGCCTATGATAATAGAAGCGGATTCGCCCTGGAGACCCAGTATTATCCGGATACCATTCATCATGAGAACTTCCCTTCTTATATCTTTGGTGGGGAAAATGGTGATTATGATTCTGTGACCGTATATAAATTCGAGTAAATAAATAGTTATGCAAACTTTGTCGAAGTGTTTTTTTAAGGACGCGACAAAGAACGCTAAAATACCTCCTGTGCGGATGCTATAGTTAGTGATAACTGATAGAAACGGCATGGGAGGTGTTTTTTGTATGGAATTACCGAAAAATATAACGCAGATCGGAGAGGCGGACAAGCACTGCAGAGTCTATGTGGAAGATTATGTGGTATCTTACATAAAACAAATGAACGGAATGGCACAGAACAAAGACATTGCCATTGCGCTGTATGGCAGACGGACGACGGAGAATGGTGTGGCTTATCTGTTCGCCTATGGTTCGGCGAAACTGAATTTTCTGCAAAAACCGATACGGCACCTGTCCCAGGCACAGGAGCAGGAGATCGAGAAGCTGCGGAAGAAGTATTTTCCGGAAATGACATTTTTAGGATATCAGATCCTGAATGGCGAGATGGTGGAAGGCTTCCGGATCTGTGAGCAGGAGATCTGCCGGTATGTGGCAGGTTATGCACAATTTTATGAAAAAAATGACAGCATGCTGGCGTATATGCTGGAGAACCGGGGAGAGGAAGCGGAACCGGAGAAACTGGATCAGGAAAAATATGAGGTCGTAAAGAAGCGGCAGGAAGAACGCAGACAGAGACAGGAAAGCGGACATGCCGGGCGTGTCGAATATACCGGACGAGCGGAACATAGGGATAATATTATTCCCATGCCTACGGAGGGACTGCGCCGGATGAAGATGGCAGCCACGGGAGTGTTCGTACTGCTGTGCGTTATGGCACTGGCACTGATGCGGCAGGAAAACACCGGGGAATCCCTGGGAGAGACGGCCAGGCAGGCGATGAGCAGTCTCATGGAGCAGAAATTACCGGATGCGGTGGAGGAGCAGAACCAGGTCAGTACACTCGTGGCGGAGGACAAGCTGGAAGCTGCACTGCGGCAGGAAAACAATGCCATGGCAGAGAGCGCGACAGCTACAGCGGAGACCACTGTGCCGGAGACGATGGAGACCGAAACTGCTGTGGAAGACACAACAGAGGTAACAGAAGAACCGCAGCCGACACCGACACCGGAACCGACACCTGAAGTGACAGTGGAATCGGAAACACCACAGACACAGGCAGCTGTGGCACAGCCGACGGCTTATACGATCAAGAAAGGTGACACATTGATCGGTATCTCTTTACGTAATTACGGAAGCAATACAAAAGTGTCGGAAATCTGTGCACTGAATGGAATCACAGATCCGGATGACATCAAAATCGGACAGGAAATCCTTCTGCCGTAAAAAACTTATTTTCAAAAGGTAAGATTATGGTATACTGTTAATGTTACACAATGGTCATGATGATCATTAGATATAAGAATACATAAGGAAATAAATGCATGGCAGCAGATATTAAAAATTATCTGAAAGAAAAAGAAAAACGGCAAAAGAATCAGGATGACTATAAGAAAAAGATCCGTAAACATAAACTGACCATTGTATACCGGGTGCTTTTGGTAGCTGCGGCACTGGGAGCAGCGCTGACACTGGTGGTGGTGCAGGCGAAGCGGCATATTTACACAGGTTATGATACCGTGTCCTCTGTAAACAGGGAGACTTCGTCAGATGCCATAGATGTTCGTCTGAAAAACGGAATCCTTACCTATAGTAAGGATGGTGCACATTGTACGGATGCAAAGGGAAATGTGAAATGGAATCAGACTTATGTTATCCAGGATGTGAAACTTGCTACCTGCGGAAGTGTGGCAGCTATCGGTAGTTACAATGGTCGTGAGATTTATGTACAGAATACGGAGAAACAGTTGGGAACCATTACCACGACCATGCCAATTCGTAATATTACGGTAGCAGACACCGGCAGAGTAACGGCAACACTGGCGGACACAGATGCGACCTGGATCATGACCTACGAAGCGGACGGAAGCAACAGTTACACCGGACAGGCACATATGAATGACGGAGGATATCCCATCTCCATCAGTCTGTCCCCGAGCGGAGAGCTGTTGGCGGTCAGCTATTTATATGTAGATGCAGGAGTGGTGAAATCCAACGTGGTATTCTATAATTTCGGTCCGGTAGGTGCGAACCAGAGTGACTATATGGTCAGCGCTTATACCTATTCCGATCTGGTCGTTCCGAAAGTGCAGTTTATGAACAATGATACCGCTTTCGCGGCAGGTGACAGCCGTCTGATGATTTTTAGCGGATCCCAGAAGCCGGTAACCATCGGAGAATATCTCTATGATGATGAGATCCAGTCAGTTTTTTACAGCGAGAAATACGTAGGACTGGTATTTTTATCGGATCAGGCGGAGACCAAATACCGTATGGATGTATACAATACTTCAGCGGTAAAAGTGGGGAGCTATTATTTTGATGTGGATTATACAGATATATTTTTTGAAGAGGATGCCATGGTGATCTACAACGAGTCGGAATGTCAGATCTTCACAACAGAGGGTGTGGAAAAATACCGGGGGAACTTTGGCAAGAGCGTGCGGCTTATGCTTCCGGCGGGAGGATCCTACAAATATTACCTGGTGACGGATAATACAATAGATACCATACAGTTAAAATAAAGGAGTATACGAATGAATCTGAATTTATTGCTTATTATTACAGCAGTGATCTTGCTTTGCATGGTGGTGGACGGTTATAAAAAGGGAATGGTGAGATCCCTGATCTCTTTGATCTCCCTGCTGATCACCTGTGTTGTACTGTTCCTGCTGGGAAATGCGCTGAGCAGTTACTTTGACGGAAGGTTTTTCAATGTGATCATCACTCTGTTATTGCTGGCAGCCATCGGACTGGTACACCATTTACTAAATGTGGTATTTTTCTCTGCAAAGGTAATCTCAAAACTACCTATAGTACATAGCCTGGACAAATTACTAGGTATTGTGGTTGGAATATTGGAAACTGTCCTAATTGTTTGGACAATATATGCATTTGACATCTTCAGAGACCTGGGAAGCCTGGGACAGGTCATCGTAGATTACACCAGAGACAGCAAGATCCTTACATGTCTGTATGAAAACAATTACCTGGCATACCTGATCGAACAGCTCGGACAAAAGCTTCCTTTCTTCGTAAAATAGAATAGAAAAGTGGTAAAAATCCCCTGTACATGCGGAATTTGCATGGCAGGGGATAATTTGTGTAAAAAATTCAAAAAATAATGTTGACAAGTGATATGTGGGGTGATATACTCAGATTCGTTGTCAGGGCAGTACCGAGACAACACAACAACGAAAAAGAAATTCAAAAAGATTTTGGAAAAGTTGTTGACAGATGTCTGGCAGATATGGTAATATAAAAACCTGCCGCGAAAAACGAAAGTTTTTCAAGGCAAAAAAGTTTTTAAAAAAGTTGTTGACAAACGAAAGCGGTCATGATAAGATATCAGAGTTGCCGCTGAGAACAACAGCAACGAAGAATCACTGATCTTTGACAAATAAACAGTAATGCAACCCTGAAAATTCCAAGATTTTCAGAAAAATGAATTGCGAGATTCAAGAACAAGCAGATCGATGAAAAAGATCGAGAAGCTACCCGAATTAACAGTAAACAATGCCAGATAAAACTGGCAGGAAAAAACTTTTTAACATGAGAGTTTGATCCTGGCTCAGGATGAACGCTGGCGGCGTG
>OGIL01000480.1_pt1 | contig 23779 bp, 18 predicted proteins | sample 1571751 | NCBI WGS metagenome assembly OGIL01 (sample SAMEA2581964, study PRJEB24529) | metagenome | biome: Human gut stool | place: China | collected 2011 | reverse complement strand
TGGGAGTGCGTAGCACGGAACAATTCGTAGGTATCAAAGTCGGGGGCTTTTGACCTCGACATCATATAATTAATAAATTATAAATAATTAGTAATCGTATTGAAATATTTTAAGATATAATACATAATTAAAAACAGATTGTTTTATTGCAGGTATGTATGCAGTTACATTCGATTATATATATAGAGGAGTTCATATCTGATGGATAAGAAAGAAAAGATAAGAAATATTATAGTATTTGGGATGGTTATGGCAGTCAGCCTTTCTATTGCGCTTAACGTAGGAAATATATTTGGTGGTATAGGAAGATTTTTAGACATAATTAATCCAATATTTTTAGGCTGCATGATAGCAGTTATACTTAATGTACCCATGGAAGCTTTATCGCGGGTTTTTGAAAAAATGTCTGGCAAGGTGAAGTTTTTAAAGAAAGAAAAAACTCGTAATGGTATAAGCCTTGTTATAACAATTGTGGGTGTTGTATTTATATTTGTAGTTATAATATGGATGGTAATACCAGATCTTATTGAATCTATATCTGGATTTATAAAGAATTTCGACAATAATCTGAATTCAGTTACACAGCTGCTTGATAAACATAGTGAGCATCTTTTACTCATAAAGGACTACGTTGATAAAATCGACTGGAACAGCATATTAAAAAATGTCGGAAACGTGCTTATAGCATCGCTTGAAGGTATATTTACAGGAATCCCTCAGATTGGATCATCGCTGTTTAATTTAAGTATATCTATAATCATAGCAATCTATGTTCTTATGGATAAGAAGAGACTGTTAAGACAGATTGGCAGGCTCATAGAGGCATTGTTTACAAGGAAGGTGTCATCTAAGGTTGAAAAGGTTGTTAATCTTTTTGCTGAAACATATGCAAGCTTTCTTACAGGGCAGTGCGTGGAATCATGTATACTTGCTGTGCTTATGTTTATTACGCTGAGTGTATGCCGTATGCCATATGCAGGACTGATATGTATAATGGCAGCAGTATTCCAGTTTGTGCCTTATATTGGAACATTTATGGCATGCGTTGTAGGGGCAGTACTTGTGCTCTTTACGAATCCAGCGCTTACTATATGGTTTGTGATTGTATTCCAGGTTGTACAGTTTGTAGAGGGACAGTTTATATATCCAAGAGTTGTTGGAAGTTCAGTGGGGCTTCCGGCACTTCTGACACTTATGGCAGTATTTCTTGGAGGTAAGTTCTTTGGACTTATAGGTATGATATTCTTTATTCCACTTACATCTGTAATTTATCAGCTTCTTAGGGACATGGTAAACAACAGGCTTGAACATAAAATAGAAACAAATGAAGAAAAAAAGGAATGAAATAAGGGATGAAATTACGGTTTAATGATGTCATATATCTGTGACATCATTAAACCGTAATGTTTACATAATAGCAGTTACTTCGTATTCTTTAATGCTTTCATCATATACAATAATATTACCATTGATTTTTATTCCGTTAACTATAAGCTGTTTAACACCTTTTTGTGAATGGGCTGTGTTATCAATAGTAATGTTATATGTGGCGTTTCTGAAGCGGCGTGTAACTTTGAAGCCATCCATATCATCAGGTATACATGGATCTATGCATAAGCCATCAAACTCAGGACGTATACCAAGAATGTATTGAGATATGTTAGTGAAGGTCCATGCAGCGGTACCGGTAAGCCAGCTGTTTTTAGCCTCGCCGAATCTTTTGGCATCTTTTCCGGCAATCATCTGGGAGTATACATAAGCTTCTGTTTTGTGAATATCGCTTATATCCTCAAGATAAGCAGGACATATTTTTTGGTATACTTCAAATGCACGGTTTCCGTGTCCAACTACAGTTTCTGCTATTGATATCCATGGGTTGTTATGACAGAATATTCCAGCATTTTCCTTGTAGCCTTCAGGATAAGATGAGATTTCACCTAATTCCGGGTGATAGCTTGTATATGCAGGCTGGAGTAAAACTATGCCATATTTACTGTCAAGAATGTTTTTGACTGAATTAAGAGCTCTTACAGCCAGACCTTCTTTAATTCCGATACCAGCCATGACACAGAATCCCTGAGGTTCAATATATATCTGGCCTTCATTACATTCATGTGAGCCAACTTTTTCTCCGGCAGCATCATAGGCACGTAAAAACCATTCACCATCCCATCCATAATCAATAACGGCATGTATCATATCATTTATATGTCTGTCAGTTTCATCAGCTTCCGCATCTAAATGCAAATGTCTGCATATAGCTGAATAATCATGACCATATCGGACATACATACCAGCTATAAAAACAGATTCAGCAACAGGTCCGTCAGATGCACCGGTAGTCTGGAAAGATTCACCAGGAGTCAGGGAAAAGCAGTTAAGGTTCAGACAGTCGTTCCAGTCAGCCCTTCCTATAAGAGGGAGCTTATGTGGTCCTAAGTGGGTCGTTGTGTAGTTGAATGATCTTCTTAAGTGTTCCATAAGTGGTGCAGTGTTTTCTTTGCAACAGTCAAACGGAGTATCAACATCTAGTATTGAGTAATCACCGGTTTCTTTGATATATGCAGCAGTACATGCTATAAGCCATAAAGGGTCATCATTAAAACCACTTCCTATATCTGAATTCCCCTGCTTTGTAAGTGGCTGGTACTGATGATATGCACTTCCGTTTTCAAACTGTGTCGATGCTATATCTATTATTCTTTCACGGGCTTTATCAGGTATAAGGTGGACAAATCCAAGCAGATCCTGGCAGGAGTCACGGAATCCCATTCCTCGTCCTGTTCCAGATTCAAAATATGATGCAGAACGTGACATATTAAATGTTACCATGCATTGATACTGATTCCATATATTTACCATGCGGCATAACCTTGCATCTTTAGTTTCAAGCCTGTATCCTGACAAAAGATTGTCCCAGTATTCTTTTAACATATTAAAGGCTGCGTTGAATTTATCATCAGACATATTGGCATCAATCATTTTATGTGCATTTTTTTTGTTTATGACTTTAAGAGCTTCCCATTTGTCATCAGGAGAGTTTTCTATAAAACCTAATATATATATAAGACTTGTTTTATCACCAGGTGACAGTGTGATGTCTTTTCTAAAGGAGCCGATAGGTGACCATCCATCAGCAATGGAGTTGTTTGATATGCTCTTTTCTACAGCTTCTGGTTTTGCAGGGGTTCCATATGTTCCAAGAAAGCTGTCACGTGCAGTATCAAAACCATCGCAGGACGTATTCATGGCATATAGTGCGTAGTGGTTACGGCGTTCACGGTATTCTGTTTTATGGTATATGCAGGAGTTGCTTTTATAGCTTTCTATCTCGACTTCACCAGTGCTTAGATTACGCTGGAAGTTATTAAGATCATCAACAGCATTCCATAAACAGAACTCAACATATGAATACACGCTGAAATGCTTAATGGCATCTGAATTGTTCTTAAATGATAAACGTGTCAGTACACAGGAAGAACCTATAGGGACAAAGGTTGTTACACAAGCCTCAAGATTGTTTTTAGTTCCTTTATAACATGTGTAACCAAGTCCATGACGGCATTCATAAGTATCAAGCTCTGTTTGGGATGGCTGCCATCCGGGATTCCATATAGTGTCGTTTTCTTTAATGTAATAATAATGGCCATTGTTATCAAGTGGAGCATTGTTATAACGATATCTTGTAAGACGCATGAGCTTGGCATCTTTATAAAAACAATATCCTCCACCAGTGTTACTTATTAATCTGAAAAAATCTTCACAGCCAAGATAGTTGATCCATGGCAGAGGAGTCTTTGGCGTTGTGATCACATATTCTTTGTTAATATCATCAAAATAACCATATTTCATAATCAATCCTCATTTCTTAATATATCTTATGATTTTAATCTGATATCTTTACGAAAACGATCTGATACATTTACGAAAACGATTACGAAAAATAAAAATAAAATGATAAATTTTACTAAAGCCAGAGGCTTTAAATGTAAAATATAACATATACAAAGTCTATTCATAATTGAAAGCAGATATGAAATAAAATGAATAGAATATTATCTTCTGTTTTGAGTATATTTAAATGAGGGACAAAATGCAATAATAAATAATAAAAAACATAAAAATAGTGATAATGCACAAAAAAATGAAAAAACTACGGCAAAATATATAAAATGTCAAAAAACTGTTGCACTGATTTATAAAAGGTGTTATAGTAAAGCTACGAAAACGATTAAGTAACTTTTAAGTAACACAGATATACAATAAGTAAAGGGGCGATGCGATGGTTTCCATGAAAGATATTGCTGGAAGGTGCAATGTATCAGTTGCTACAGTAAGCAAAGCACTTAATAATCAAAGCGATATCAGCGAAGAGACTAGAAAGAGAATATGTCAGATAGCCAGTGACATGGGATATTATCCTAATTCAGCCGCAAGGGCTTTAAAGACAAACCGCTCATATAATATAGGGGTATTGTTAAAGGATAAAGCACAAAGCGGTCTGACACATGAATATTTCTCGGCAGTGCTTGAAGGCGTAAAGGTTGAAGCAGAAAGCTGTGGGTATGATATTACATTTATTAATACACACAATGAGAGCATGACATATTTTGAGCATTGTAGGTATCGTAACTTTGATGGTGTTGTTGTAGCCTGTGCAGATTTTGATGATCCGGAAGTTAAAGAACTGGTTGACAGCAGAATTCCTTGTGTGACTATCGACTATGTGTTTAATAACTGTACTTCCGTTGTATCAGATAACATAAGGGGGATGAGAGAGTTAGTCCTGTATGCATATAAGATGGGACATAGAAGAATTGCTTATATACATGGCGAGGATGGGTCAGAAGTAACTAAAGAAAGACTGGCGTCGTTTTACAGAACGCTTGATGAACTTGATGTTGATGTTCCAGATGAGTATATTAAATCTTCGGAATATCTGAATGCAGTTTTAGCAGAAAAGTATACATATGAATTATTGGATTGTAAGAATCCACCAACATGTATATTTTATCCTGATGATTTGTCTTATTCCGGCGGTGTGAATGCAGTCCGCAGCAAGGATATGAGGATTCCAGATGACTTATCCATGATAGGATATGATGGAATAAAGCTTTCACAGATGCTAAGCCCTAAGCTTACGACACTTAAACAGGGAACGGGTGAGATTGGTAAACTTGCAGCAAGGGAATTAATAGATTGTATCAACAACCCAAAGACAGCCATTGTTAAAAGACTTGTTGTAGGTGGAGAGCTTATTGAAGGAGAAACAGTCAGAAGGATATAAGTTTAGAGATGGTTCTAAGCTTAAGGGGAACATATTACGGAATATTGTTTTGAGGAGGTATTATTATGATTAAACGCAAATTAGCAGGCATATTCTTAGCTACGACAATGATTATGGGAACATTAGCAGGCTGCGGCGATTCTGGTAACAGTTCAACAGCAGCTAAAGTTAATACAGATGAGAGTGCCCAGGGAAAAGTGCTCAACATTTATTGCTGGAATACGGAGTTCCAGGACAGATTTAAATATTTTGAGAAGTCGGGAAAGCTTCCATCTGATGTAAAGGTTAATTTTGTAGTTACACCTAATGAAAATAATGCATATCAGAATGCACTTGATGCAGCATTATTAAAACAGAATGATGCGCCAGCAGATGAGAAGATAGATATTTTTCTTATAGAAGCTGATTATGCATTAAAGTATGTTAACAGTGATTATACACTTGATGTTATCAATGATATCGGACTTACAAAGGATGATGTAGCAGACCAGTATCAGTATACAAAGGATATTGTCACAGATTCCAATGGTAATCAGAAGGGTACAACATGGCAGGCAACTCCTGGACTTTTCGCTTATAGACGTTCTGTAGCAAAGGATGTATTAGGAACAGATGATCCGGATAAGGTTCAGGAAGCTCTTTCTACATGGGATAAGTTTAACGCAGTAGCAGAAAAGGCTGCAGCAAAGGGCTACAAGATGCTTTCTGGATATGATGATTCCTATAGAGTATTTTCTAACAATGTGTCAGCTCCTTGGGTAGATTCTAATAACAAGATAGTTATTGATCCTAACATTATGAAATGGGTTGACCAGACAAAGACATTTACAGATAAAGGATACAATAACAAGACATCTCTTTGGGATACAACATGGGCATCAGACCAGGGTCCTAAAGGTAAGGTATTTGGCTTCTTCTATTCAACATGGGGTATTAACTTTACACTTCTTGGTAACTCACTTGAGAAACCAGTAGCAGAAGGTGGTAAAGAAGAAGTTGGAAATGGTATTTATGGTGATTATGCAGTATGCCAGGGACCACAGAGTTACTACTGGGGTGGTACATGGATTTGTGCAGCAGCTGGAACAGATAATCCAAACCTTATTAAAGAAATAATGAAGACATTAACATGTGATAAGACTACAGAAGTCCAGATAACAAAGGATACACAGGATTATACTAATACAATATCAGGTATGAATGAACTTGCTAACAGTGATTTCAAGTCTGATTTCCTTGGTGGACAGAATCATATTAAGCTTTTCGCACAGGCTGCTCCTAAGATTAATATGAAGAATATTTCAGCTTATGACCAGGGACTTAACGAGGAATTCCAGAAGGCCATGAAGGATTACTTCGATGGACACGTAACTAAAGAACAGGCATTAGATAACTTCTATGAGAAGGCTCATGTAAAGTATCCTAACTTATCTAAATAATCGCAATTAGTGTAACATCATAGTGATAGATATATGAATTTAATCTGCCGGATGCCAGTATGAAACAGGTATAACTGGCACCGGCATTATATTATTATACTTATATTTATTACTAGGAATTGGAGGGTGGCATGAAAAAGAAAAAATCTAAATGTGTCAGTTATGCTAAGTGGGGATATATATTTTTAATACCATTTTTCCTTGTATATATTATATTTCAGCTGTTTCCACTGATTTCCACTTTCTATAACAGCTTTTTTGAAAATTACAGAGTTGGACTTATGCAGGTAGGTCCTAAGTTTGTTGGCTTAGCCAATTATAAAGAAATATTATCTAATACACCACTTCTTATGTATCTTAAGAATACATTTATTATATGGATGATGGGATTTATCCCACAGATGATATTTTCTCTTCTGTTAGCTTCATGGTTTACAGATTTGAGACTTAGATTGAAATGTACTGGCTTTTTTAAGACAGTTATATATATGCCAAATCTGATTATGGCATCAGCATTTTCAATGTTATTTTATACGATATTCTCAGATATTGGTCCTATTAACAATCTCCTTAATGCAATGGGACTTCCTACATATAGATTCTTATCAGAGGTTGCAGGAACAAGAGGACTTATAGCACTTATGAATTTCCTTATGTGGTTTGGTAACACTACTATAGTTCTTATGGCAGGTATTATGGGAATAGATACAGGTATATTCGAGGCAGCAAGAATAGATGGTGCGAACTCATTACAGATTTTTAGAAAGATTACACTTCCTATTATAAAACCTATTATGGCGTATACACTTGTAACATCACTTATAGGTGGTATCCAGATGTTTGATGTTCCACAGATTCTTACTAATGGTAATGGTAATCCTAACGATACAAGTATGACAGTTATAATGTATCTGAATAAGCATTTGTATAGTAAGAATTATGGTATGGCGGGAGCATTATCGGTGATTCTTTTTATAATAACAGCGGTTCTTAGTGTGTTTGTATTTAAATACGTAACTAAGGGAATGGTTGATTCAGGTGCATCTACATATAAGAAATCAAAAAAAGTAAAAGAAAGTAAAGCAGCAGGTAAGGGGGTATAACTATGAGTACAGTGGTTACTAAGAAAAAGTCTGATAGAAAAGACAAAGTAGTGCTGAATATTCAAAGAACATTATGTTATATAGTGTTAATACTCTTAGCTATACTTTGTCTCTTTTCATTTTATGTATTGGTTATAAACACTACAAGGTCACATCCAGATATACAGAAGGGATTCTCTTTGCTGCCAGGAAGGTCGTTTTTTAACAACTTAAAGAATCTTTTAGGAGATGCTAATCTTCCTGTGCTTAGTGGTATGTTTAACAGTCTTGTTGTTGCTGGTGGCTCTGCATTGTTATCTGTGTATTTTTCAGCTTTAACAGCTTATGCTATTCATGCATATAATTTCAGATTCAAGAATCTGGCATTTACAATTATCATGGTTATAATGATGGTTCCTACACAGGTATCTGCACTTGGTTTTGTTGATCAGATGAGCAGGATGAGACTTATGAATTCGTTTATTCCATTGATTGTTCCATCCATTGCATCGCCAGTTGTATTCTTTTTTATAAAGCAGTATATGGACAGTGTTCTTCCGATTGAGCTGGTAGAAGCAGCAAGAATAGATGGCGCACATGAGTTTCGTATATTTAACCAGATAGTTCTTCCTCTTATGAAACCGGCAATAGCTGTACAGGCGATATTTACGTTTGTATCATCATGGAATAATTACTTTATACCATCTCTTATTATTAACAGAGATTCAAAGAAAACATTGCCTATACTTATCGCACAGCTAAGAAGTGCAGATTTCCTGAAGTTTGATATGGGCAAGGTATACATGATGCTAGGGTGTGCTATTCTTCCAGTTATTATAGTTTATCTGTGTTTGTCAAAGTTCATAGTACGGGGTGTTACATTAGGTGGCGTTAAAGGCTGATATCGTATTATTTATTAAAGCTTACAAGGTTACTACCTCCCTCAAAACTATATATAATAAAGCAGAGTCACAAGAATATGTGACCCTGCTTTATTAGCTTCTTACGAAATATAATCTGCAGCTATATTTTTAAGAATATCAGCAGATTTTCTCAGCTCAGACATTTCATCATCGTTAAGTCCAATAGGAACAACCTTTTCAACACCTGTTTCTCCAACAACTGATGGAATACTTAGTACGACATCATTAAGGCCATATTCTCCAGTCATAAGACTTGATACAGGAAGAATGGACTTTTCATTTCTGACGATTGCTTCACATATTCTTTTAACAGCCATGGCTATTCCATAGTATGTTGCATGCTTTCTTTCGATTATTTCATAGGCACTGTTTTTAACATCATCAAATATTCTCTTCATAGATGCTTCGTGGTTGAAGTGTCCTCTGAGTTCACAGAATTCATTGACTGAAAGTCCACCGATTGTTGCGTTACTCCAGGCAGCAAGTTCACTGTCACCATGTTCACCGATTATAAATGCATGGACACTACGGCTGTCGATATCAAGATGTTCACCAAGAAGATACTTAAAACGTCCAGTGTCAAGAACTGTACCTGAACCGATTACACGGTTTGCAGGATAGCCAGATTCTTTAAGAGCGATAAGTGTAAGTATATCAACAGGGTTAGATACTATGAGAAGAATTCCACCAAAATCTCTTTTCTTAATTTCACCAACAATCGATTTCATAATAGCGGCATTTTTCTTTATAAGGTCAAGACGGGTTTCGCCTGGCTTCTGGTTTGCACCAGCTGTTATAACGATAATAGCTGCATCTGCTATATCGTCGTAGTTTCCAGCATATATCTGCATAGGACGTGCAAAAGAAATACCATGGCTTATATCCATAGCCTCACCTTCAGCACGGTTAGTATCTGCATCTATTAAAACCATTTCAGAGAATAACCCACTCTGCATAAGTGCAAATGCAGAAGAAGAACCAACAAATCCACAACCAATTACAGCGACTTTTCTACTATTTACTTTCATACTAATCCTCATTTCTGCAGACATTGTAATTATTTATAGCTACAGCCGTTTGCAATGTCTGCAGGACAAACAGGTTGTATATTTAAAATAGAATATGTAATAACACATGTATTATTCAGCTGAACAAGTATAAAGAACATATTGTTATTTCTTTAACAAAGATTAACACATTTAGTACATTGTATGCAAGAATTATATATGAAACATATTTTTGTGCAAAATCACAAAAGATATGATGCTTATTATGTTAAATTAGACTGAATGAAATATATAAATTAACATATATAAAATAATTCTTAAATAATATGGCAATGATTATAATTATTATTGACTAAATGAGATAATACAGTTATTTTAAATAAATTGGGATATGTTTTTTTAAAACAGCAGCTTAGGATATACTTTAAAGCAGGTATTATTAATGAAGTTGTAAATAAAACTGTAAATGGAGATATAAATGTAGCTGTAATTGTAGTTATAATTGAGGGAGTTGTATATGGAGACAAGAATAAGAAAAAGAAATCAGAACAAATTCAGGAAAATGCTGAAAAAATACAGACAATATATTATTGTTGGTGTGGCAGCGGTTGTAATAATAATAATATGTATCGTTATTCTTATTACATCAGGGGTAAAATATAAGAAAAGTAATAGTTCATTAAATGATGCACAGAGTAATACAGCTACGAATAATGATTACGTGGATGTAACTGAAAATGAAAATACACAAAGTGAAGAGTTATATGAATCAGATACAGATGGTGATCCGGAAAAACAGGATGATCTTGTTTATGGAGAAGAGGTAAATGTATCATCCCTGCCAGGCGATAGTGCTTCATATTCTAATGGAATAGATGTTTCAAAGTGGCAGGGAACGATAGACTGGAAGAAGGTGGCAGCCAGTGGTATAGATTATGCCATGATAAGAATAGGCTATCGGACAGACATAAACGGAACAATATGTGAAGATGAGTATGCATCATATAATCTTATAAGTGCGCAGGCGGCTGGCATTAAAACAGGTGTATATTTCTTTTCTACAGCAGTTAATGAGGCTGAGGCAATAGAAGAGGCTGAGTGGGTTGTAGATTATATAGCAGGTTATGCCATTACATACCCGGTCGTATATAATTGTGAGGATTTTACAAGCCAGACAAGCAGAATGTATGGTATTACTAATGAGGACAGAACCAATAATGCTATTGCATTTATGAACACGATTTCGGATGAAGGTTATGATGCTATGTTGTATGCAGGCAAGAATGAACTTGTTGACAACAGATTATGGAATACAGATGACATAAAAAAACAGTATCCATTATGGATAGCTTCTTATAGCGAAGGTGCATATCCTGATGTTACGTCTCCTTCGTATTCTGGAACAGTTGCTATGTGGCAGTATACGAACAGGGGAAGAGTTGATGGCATAGAAGGCTATGTGGATATGAATGTAGCTTATTTCAGCTATGATTCAGATGCTGATCCTTTTGATCCTGATAAGCCGCATGATGATATAAATGTGGCTGAGCTTGGCATAGTGTTTAAGAATGTTGATGAAACAGTTACAGCAAAGGAAGAAACCAATCTTCGTACTTCTCCGGACATAAGAGGGGCTTTAGCTTCGGTATTGTATAATGGTGATACAGCAAGACGTACAGGAATAGGAGATAATGGATGGTCAAGGCTTGAATATGAGGGAACAACTGTCTATGCAATATCAAGCTATCTGACGACAGATCTTAATAGTAAACCATACGATAACAGCAATGGTAACTTTTCTGTGAACGGCATGGAATTCTCTTCATATAATGATAATGTAACGGCAAAGGAAGAAACAAACTTAAGAACTCTTCCAAGTACTGATACGGGTACTGTGGTTACATCCATAAAGAATGGAGAATATGTAAAACGTACAGCAATGAGCGTACGAGGATGGTCACAGGTTGAGTATAATGGGCAGAAGCTGTATGCTGTATCAAGTTATCTTACCAATTAGAAATAATATGCTGCATCAGAATATTAAACGAAATATTATGTAAAACTGGAAAGAAAAATAAGAGTGAAAGAGTGAAAATATGTTTTTAAACAAAAAAAGAATTGTTAAAGCACTTGTATCGACAGCTGTTTTAACAATAATAGTAACAGGACTGTATGGGTGTGGTGCTGGAAGTGCTAAAACAGCAGTATCTGATAGTAAGGTTAATTCAGGAGAGTATGATATGACGGCAGGCGCATCTGTAAGTAATCCGTATACATTTACTGATGATTATGGCAGAGAGGTAACAGTGACTTCACATAAGAGAGCCGCAGCACTTATAGGAAGCTTTGCTGATATATGGGTGTCTGCAGGAGGAAGCCTTGTTGCAGCTGCCGATGATACATGGACGAATTTTGATTTGGAGCTTACAGATTCAGTCATTAATCTTGGAAGCATACTGAATCCTAACGTAGAACTGCTTATAGCTTCACAGCCGGATTTTGTCATAGCAAGCTGTAATACTGAGGCTGATATAGCACTTATGGATACACTTGAAAATGCTGGCATAACAGTAGCATACTTTGATGTTTCTAATTTTACCCAGTATCTTAATATGCTTGATCACTGTACAATGATTACTGGGAGAAGAGATCTATATAAGACTAATGGTGAGGATGTGAAGCAGCAGATAGATGAAATAAAAAGTACAATGGGTAATAATCATCCAAAGGTGCTTTTTATAAGAACAGCTGCCAGTAGTGTTAAAGCAAAGGGAAGTACGGGCTCTGTGTGTGGTGAGATTCTATCAGATCTTGGCTGTGTCAATATAGCAGATTCGGATAAAAGTATGCTGGACGATTTAAGTCTTGAGGGTATAGTGGCGGCTGATCCAGACTATATATTTGTTACAACGCAGGGGAATGATACCCAGGCAGCTATGAAGAGCATTAATAATCTATTGACAGATAATGCAGCATGGAATTCACTAAGGGCTGTGAAAGAAGGAAAATATTATGTGCTGGATAAAAAGTTATATAACATTAAACCTAATGCCAGATGGGGAACAGCATACAAGCAGCTTGCAGATATTCTAAAACAATAACATGTTGTAAGGTTAAAGTATAATACATAATAAATTCAGAATGTTATAGGAGGATAAATAAATGGGATATTTTCCGTTTTTTATTGACATTAAAGGAAAAAAAGGATTAATCATAGGTGGAGGCAGGATTGCAGAGCATAAGCTAAGAAAGATTCTTGCATATGAGCCTGATATAACTGTGGTTGCAACAAAGATAAGTGACAGTATAAAGAGCATAGATGGTGTCAGGTTTATCGAAAGAGAATTCGTTAATTCGGATCTTGAAGGATGTTCATTCTGTATAGCAGCAACGGATGATAAAAAATTCAATGCATATGTTGCTGGTGTATGCAGAAAATATCATATTTTTATAAATGTTGTAGATGATAAGGATAATTGTCAGTTTCTGTTCCCATCTGTGTATAAAGCTGGAAATCTGTCTATAGGCATATCGACACAGGGAGCCAGCCCATATATAGCTGCTGATATAAAAAATCGTATAGCATCAGAGCTTCCGCCTGATATAGAGCAGATACTTGATTATCTGTGTTCAATAAGGGAAAATATAAAAGCTAAGGTTGAAGATTCATCTAAGAGAGCTGCTATATTTAAAGCATCAGCAAGAAGGTGCATGGTTCTTGGAAGAAAGCTGGATGATGATGAACTTGATGAAATAATAGCCTCTGTTAAAGAAAACGAGGCTGATGAAACGAAAAAGGGCAGAGTTGTGATAGCAGGAGCTGGCTGTGGTGCATATGACCTGATAACCGTAAGAGCACTTAATGCGGTCAAGGCAGCAGAGGTTCTTGTATATGATGACCTGATAGATGAAAGACTGTTAGAATATGCTTTAGAGAGCTGTGAGAAGATATACGTTGGTAAAAGAAATGAAAGACATTCAACACCACAGCAGGATATCAATGAGCTTCTTCTTGCCAAAGCAAATGAAGGAAAATATGTGGTACGCCTTAAAGGCGGTGATCCTTATGTGTTTGGAAGGGGTGCTGAAGAGATACAGTATCTTAAGGAAGCAGGTATAGAAACAGAGGAAATACCAGGCATAAGTTCTGCGATAGCAGTTCCTGCAATGGCAGGAATACCAGTTACACACAGAGATGTAAGCAGAAGCTTTTCGATTATAACAGGGCATACATCAGGCGATGGAAAAGATGGTGAAAAAACATTGCATGCGGATATCAGAAATTCTGCTGCCATGGATGGAACATGTGTATATCTGATGGGACTTACACATCTTAAAGAGATAGCAGATACCCTTATGAAAGAAGGAAAATCAGAAAACACACCGGCTGCTGTTATAAGTGGAGGGTTTGATGGTACATATAAGGCAGTGAGAGGTACACTTAAAGATATAGTAGAAAAAACTGCTAAAGAAGGTATACAGTCACCTGCTGTTATTGTTACAGGTGATACTGTTAACATGAATATATAAGTTTATGATAGAATTTATGGTACGCAAAATATCAGAAATTAAATAAAATTAAAACAAACCACATAAACATATTGACTTTGTAGGGAAATGGGTATAATATAACAATACAATTTCCAAAGGTTGCCAGGCAACTCAAAGAAGCCTGGCAATATTTTTTAATCAATAAACATACTAACAGACTATGTATATATGAAAACAGGTTTAAAATTAACATTAAATAACAGCTATACAAAATATGGAAAGGAGATATGAATAATGAAGATAATAAATATCAGTAAGCTTAATAATAAAATTAAAACAATAAAAGCGGTTGGTATGGCATGTATGACATTATCAGTATTTTTTCTTTCCGGATGTGCAAATAAGAGAGACGGACTTACAATAACTAATGTTTCATATGATCCAACAAGAGAGTTTTATGAGGAGTATAACGACATATTTGCTGATTATTATATGAATCATTATGGAAAACAGATAAAGGTAATACAGTCGCATGGGGGTTCAGGAAGCCAGGCAAGATCAGTGGTTGAAGGCTGCAATGCTGATGTTGTGACACTGGCACTTGAGCATGATATAACGCTTATAGAAAATACCGGACTGATAGCTGCTGGATGGAAGGATGAGTATGATAAAGATTCAGCACCATATACATCAACGATTGTGTTCTTAGTAAGAAAAGGCAATCCATTTGGAATAAAGGACTGGGATGATCTTACTGCCGGTGGAGTTGAGATAATAACACCTGATCCTAAGAGCAGTGGTGGTGCATGTTGGAATTTTCTTGCGGCATTAAGCTTTGCAGAAGAAAAATATACGGATGAGAGTTCTAAGAAAGAATTTTTAAGAAAATTATATTCCAATGTTTCAGTGCTTGATTCAGGAGCAAGAGGTTCAACAACAACATTTGTTGAGAATAAAAAAGGTGATGTGCTTATAGCATGGGAAAACGAAGCGATTAACTCGGTGAATTCTTATCCTGATGAATATGAGATAGTAACACCTTCAGTCAGTATACTTGCACAGCCTAGTGTGGCAGTTGTTGATGATAATGTTAAAGTTAACAGGTCAGAAGAGCTTGCAAGTGCATATCTTTCATATCTGTATTCTGAGAGCGCACAAAGACTGGCAGCAAAATATGGCTACAGACCATCAGATAAGAATATATTATCTGAGTATGGTGATAAATTTGATTTGAATGTACGGCTTACATCAATAGAAGATTATGGTGGATGGGATGAAGCTTACAGGATATATTTTGATGATGGAGGATGGTTCGATGAAATATACGACAACTGATAAAACTAATATAGAACCTGAATTCAACGGAAAAAAAGTAAAGGACAGGAAGGTAAGGGTTATTCCTGGATTTCATCTTACATTAGGAATAACAGTGGCAATGTTATCGCTTATAGTGCTTATACCGCTGGCATCGGTTATGGTTTATTCGTTAAAGCTTTCGCCTGGTGAGTTTATAGCACTTGTGACTAAGAAAAATGTTGTAAATGCATTTATAACAAGTATAAGCTGTTCCTTTATAGCAGCAGTTATTAACTGTATATTCGGTACAATACTTGCATGGACGTTTGTTAAATATGATTTCACATGTAAAAGGATACTTGACGGACTTATTGAGCTTCCTTTTGCACTTCCAACAGCAGTTGCAGGCATAACACTTTCAAAGCTGTATTCAGAGACAGGAATGTTAGGAAAGCCTCTTGCATCGCTTGGAATAAAGGTTTCATATACACATATCGGACTTGTTATTGCCTTAGTATTCGTTGGTATACCTTTTGTAGTAAGAGCTGTAACACCAGTTCTTGAAAAGATGGATTCACAGTATGAGGAAGCAGCTTATATTTTAGGTGCAGGTCCGGCAAAAACATTTTTTAAGGTAATACTTCCAGAGATAAGTCCGGCACTTCTTACAGGCTTTGGGCTGGCATTTGCAAGAGGTATAGGAGAGTATGGAAGTGTTATATATATATCGGGTAACAGTGCCAAGGAACATACACAGGTTGTTTCTTATGTGATAATGCAGAAACTCAATTATATTGATTATGCCTCTGCTACAGCTATTGCACTTGTGATGCTTGTCATATCATTTCTTATATTACTTATCATAAATATTATACAGATGAGAGTGGCAGCAAGAACATCTTAAGCAATACATCAGGTTATTAAAATATTTGGATTACTAACAATAACTAACATATAAATTAACAGGAAGCTGATAAGAGGTCAATAAAAGATTAATTAAGAAGCTTAACAGAATGGAGGTAAGCATGGGCGGAAATGATAAGCTTGAAAAAAGAAAAAGAACAACAAGAAATATATGTGTGCTTATTACAGTGGTTTTTATCACCGTGATGCTTATACTTCCATTGTTCTCTATTATAGTAAGTTCGCTTAAAGAGGGAGTAGGTTTTTATATAAAGGCAGTAACGACTTCTTATGTGTTAAGTGCACTTAAGGTTACAGTTATAGCAACGCTTGTGGCTCTTGTTATTAATACCTTGTTTGGAATAATAGCAGCCTGGGTACTTACAAGGTTTGATTTTAAAGGAAAACAGGTGCTTGCAACACTTATAGATATACCATTTTCAATATCGCCTGTTATAGTTGGACTTGCATTTCTTATGACATTTGGAAGACTTGGTTTCTTTTATCCTGTAATAAGATGGTTTAATGAGATATTTGGAACAAATATAAGGATTGCTTTTGCAGTTCCGGGTGTTGTGCTTGCAACGATATTAGTTACATTTCCTTATGTGTCAAGAGAAATAATACCGGTGCTTAATTCACTTGGTAAGGATGAGGAGGAAGCAGCAGCGCTTATGGGTGCGGATGGCTTTACAATATTCTTTAAGATTACACTCCCTAATATAAAGTGGTCACTTATATATGGAATTATATTGTGTACATCAAGGGCACTTGGAGAGTTTGGTGCGGTAAACGCATTGTCAAAGACAAGGGGAGAGACATTTACACTTCCTCTTGAGATAGATGCACTGTATATGTCGGGGACAGATTCATCTATAACAGCTGCATTTGCTGTGTCATCAATACTTGTAATAATAGCAGTCATAGTACTTGTACTTAAGAATGTGTTTGAATACAGACAGAAGAATGCTAGGAAGGGAGGAGTTAAGTAATGTATGTTGAGATGAGAAATATATTTAAGCAATATGGAAGCTTCAGGGCATCGGATAATGTAAACTTTGCTATCGAAAAAGGAAAGCTGGTTGCACTGCTTGGTCCTTCGGGAAGTGGTAAAACTACTATATTAAGAATGATCGCAGGACTTGAAACTCCAAGCTTTGGAGATATATACATAGATGGAAAGAGGGTTAATGATATACCAGCCAGCAAGAGAGGTATAGGATTTGTATTCCAGAATTATGCTTTGTTTCGTCATATGACAGTATATGACAATATAGCTTTTGGTCTTAAGCTTCAGAAGGTGCCAAGGGATGAGATAAGGAAAAGAGTTACAGAGCTTCTTGAGATAACTGGACTTGCAGGACTTGAGAAAAGATATCCTAACCAGTTATCAGGTGGGCAGCGTCAGAGAGTTGCATTCGCAAGAGCGCTTGCACCTAACCCACAGGTGCTTCTTTTAGATGAACCCTTTGCTGCGATAGATGCCAAGGTAAGGACAGAGCTTAGAACATGGCTTAGAAGCATGGTTACAAAGCTTGGAATAACAAGTATATTTGTAACACATGATCAGGATGAGGCTGTTGAGGTTGCTGATGAGATTATCATAACTAATCATGGCAGAATAGAACAGATGGGTAGTCCAATAGATATATATAAAAGTCCGGCAACGCCTTTTGTTGTTGAGTTCATAGGAAAGGCATCAGAGGTCAGAGATTATTCAAGACTTAAGGGCTTTGATGAAGTTAATGGGGCTGACAGGGCTTTCATAAGACCAGAGTTTGTAAAAATATCAAAATATGGAAAGCTTCAGCAGTACAACAGTGCAGCAGAAGAAGGATATGTTGAAGATATATTATTCAGGGGCAATCATCTGGATGTCACAGTTAATATCGGATGTACAAGAATAACAGGTGAGTGGTCGCTGGAAAAGGAACCTCTTGCGGTAGGTGAGAAGGTCCATGTGCTTATATACAGAATATATGCGGTTGACAGTGAGAAAACTTATCTGTGTGAGAATAAGGGTATGAAGTCAGATGACGTATTCTATATCTGATGGTGTATTATTATAGTATTGTGAAATCTCTAAGGTGATAGTAGTAAAATAGAAATTACTTTACTTCAAAAAGGAGTGCTTATGAAGATAAATGGATTAAAGAAGCTTACAACGGATGTTCTTATAATAGGTGGTGGTACAGCGGGCTGTTATGCGGCACTTACTATAAAAGAGCAGTCAGATACAGCAAGTATCATTATAGCGGAGAAAGCCAATATAAAACGAAGTGGATGTCTTGCAGCAGGTGTTAATGCTATCAATGCATATATAGTAGAAGGCAGAAATCCAGAAGATTATGTTGATTATGCTAAAAATGATGCTGATGATATAGTAAGAGAGGATCTGCTTCTTACTATGTCGGAAAGACTTAATGAAGTTACTGCTAAGATGGAGAAGCTTGGCCTTGTCATACTTAAGGATGAGAATGGAAAGTATGTTGCAAGAGGCAACCGCAATATTAAGATAAATGGTGAGAATATCAAGCCTATACTTGCCTCGGCAGTGGAAGCACTTGATGGAGTGACAGTTATAAACAGGCTTAATATAACAGATTATATAGTTAAGGATAATAAAATTCTTGGTGCTGTAGGTTTCAACATTGATGATGGATATGCATATGAGATAAGGGCAAAGAAAGTTTTATGTGCAACAGGAGGGGCGGCTGGTCTTTATAAGCCTAACAACCCTGGATTTTCAAGGCATAAGATGTGGTATCCACCGTTTAATACCGGAGCTGGATATGCAATGGGGATTAATGCCGGGGCTGAGATGACAACATTTGAGATGAGATTCATAGCATTACGTTGTAAAGATACTATAGCACCAACAGGGACCATAGCTCAGGGAGTCGGGGCTAAGCAGATTAACTCAAAGGGAGAAGTGTATGAAGATAAATATGGTCTTACAACCTCACAGAGAGTATATGGAACTGTAAGAGAGAATATCGAAGGAAGAGGCCCATGTTACTTAAGAACAGAAGGAATAAGCAGTGAACAGGATGAATCTTTAAAGAAGGCTTATCTTAATATGGCACCAAGCCAGACACTTAAGTGGATAGAGTCAGGAAAGAATCCAAGTGAGCAGAATGTCGAGATAGAAGGAACAGAACCTTATATCGTAGGTGGACATACAGCCAGTGGTTACTGGGTAGATACTAACAGAAGAACTACCATAGATGGACTGTATGCGGCAGGTGATGTTGCAGGTGGATGTCCTCAGAAGTATGTAACAGGAGCTATGGCAGAGGGTGAGATAGCTGCTATAGATATTGTTAAGGCACTTAAAGAAGAGGCAGAGCTGACAGATACATTTAGTTCACAGGATGCCGCTTATGGCTGTCATGATATTAAAGATGATTATAAAGCCTTAGAAAGCTTTGCTGAAGAATTCGTAAGTAAAAAGCTTGAGGAATATAATGCATATCTTGAAAGACAGGATGAAGTATTTTCTACAGAACAGCTTGAAGAAGCTATGCAGAAGGTTATGGATACCTATGCTGGTGGTATTGGAAGCCACTATCAGTTTAATGAAAAGCAGCTTGAGCTTGCAAAGCAGAAGATAGAACAGATTATCACACTTTCAGGAAATGTGTCAGCAGCAGATTACCATGGACTTATGTTTGTATATGAGCTTAAGGAAAGACTTACAGTCTGTCAGGTGCTTATAGAGCATTTAAAGGCAAGAAAAGAAACAAGATGGCACAGCTTTGCTGAAAATCTTGATTATCCCGATAAGTCAGATGAGTGGCTTAAGTATGTCAACACCAGAAAGAATGGTGATAACATAGAAGTTATATTCAGAAATCTTGTAGGAAGAGGTGAGACATATGAGCATAGTGATAGATAAAAGCAAATGTGCAGGATGTGGACAATGCAGCATCGTCTGTCCAGGAAGTCTTATAAAGATGGGTGAGGACAAAAAGGCATATATAAAGTATCCTAAGGATTGCTGGGGATGTTCATCATGTCTTAAGGAATGTAAGTTCGAGGCTATTGCACTGTATCTTGGAGCAGATATGGGTGGTATGGGAAGTAAGATGAGTGTTACTACCAAAGGTGACTACCTTAACTGGAACATAGATAAAACAGATGGCAGCAGGGAAACGATAGTTATTAATAAGAAAGAATCTAATAAGTACTGATGTTTGTAATAAAAAATTAGTTTATTTAACTTAAATGATTATTAACATATAAACATATATACATACTATGGAAGTTAATAATTATTCTAAAGTAATATATATAATGAAAGGACGGATAAAACAATGGCAGAATTATCGCATCTTGATCAGCTTGAAGCTGAGGCAATATATATAATAAGAGAGGTAGCGGCGGAGTGTGAAAAGCCGGTTATGCTTTATTCTATAGGAAAGGACAGCTCAGTAATGCTTCATCTTGCTATGAAAGCATTTTATCCAGAGAAGCCACCATTTCCATTTCTTCACGTTAATACAACCTGGAAGTTCAAGGAAATGATTAAGTTCAGGGATGAAACAGCTAAGAAGCTTGGCATCGAAATGTTAGAATATATCAATGAAGATGGTGTTAAGAAGGGAATTAATCCTTTTGACTATGGTTCAGTGTATACAGATATTATGAAGACACAGGCTTTAAAGCAGGCTCTTAACAAGTATGGTTTTACAGCAGCATTTGGCGGTGGCAGAAGAGATGAGGAAAAGTCAAGGGCTAAAGAAAGAATATTCTCATTCAGAAATGAAAATCAGGCATGGGATCCTAAGAACCAGCGGCCAGAAATGTGGAAGCTTTACAACTCACGTATCAATAAGGGTGAGAGCATAAGAGTATTTCCTATATCAAACTGGACTGAAACAGATATATGGCAGTATATAAAGAGAGAAAATATTGATATAGTACCTCTTTACTATGCAGATAAGCGTCCTGTAGTTGAAAGAGATGGCATGCTTATAATGGTTGATGATGACCGTTTCAAGTTAAAGGAAGACGAAAAGATAGAATACAGGAATGTAAGATTCAGAACACTTGGCTGCTATCCTTTAACAGGTGGAATAGAGTCAAATGCAACAACTCTTGATGAGATAATCGATGAAACACTCAGTGCTGTATCTTCTGAGAGAACAACAAGAGTTATTGATAACGAAGCAGCAGGAAGTATGGAAAGAAGAAAGAGAGAGGGGTATTTCTAAGATGATAGGATTATTAAAGTTTATAACATGCGGAAGCGTGGATGATGGAAAGTCTACATTAATAGGACATATATTATATGATTCAAAGCTTTTATATGCAGATCAGGAAAAAGCTTTAGAGCTTGACAGTAAAGTAGGAAGCCGTGGTGGTGCTATTGATTACTCACTTCTTCTTGATGGACTTATGGCAGAAAGAGAACAGGGTATCACAATTGATGTTGCATACAGATACTTTACAACAGATAAGAGAAGTTTTATCGTGGCAGATACACCGGGACACGAAGAATATACAAGAAATATGGCGGTTGGTGCATCATTTGCAGACCTTGCGATCATTCTTGTAGATGCAAAGCAGGGTGTACTTGTGCAGACAAAAAGACATGCAAGAATATGTTCGCTTATGGGCATCAAGTATTTCGTATTTGCAGTTAATAAGATGGATCTTGTTGGTTACTCTAAGGAAAGATTTGATGAGATTACAGCACAGATAGATGAATTATCTAAGGAATTAGGACTGGCAAGTGTAAAGATTATCCCTGTTTCAGCTACAGAGGGCGATAATATCACTAAGAAGTCAGATAACACACCTTGGTATGATGGGGAAGCACTTCTTACTTATCTTGAAAATGTTGATGTAAGTCAGAAGAAGCAGGAAGAAGGCTTCTACATGCCAGTTCAGAGAGTATGCCGTCCAGACCATACATTCAGAGGCTTCCAGGGTCAGATAGAGTCTGGTGTAGTATCTGTAGGTGATGAGATAACAACTCTTCCAAGTGGTGAAACTGCCAATGTAAAGAGTATTCTTATAGGAGATAAGGACAGCCAGAGTGCACAGGAAGGACAGCCTGTTACTATCCAGCTGGATAAGGAAGTTGATGTATCAAGAGGATGCGTTCTTGCAGCAAAGACAACACTTCCAGTTATCAAGTCTTTCACAGCTACAATGCTCTGGATGGATGATGAAGAACTTACAGTTGGTAAGGATTATATCGTAAAGATAGGAACTAAGCAGGTACTTGGTGTATTAAAGAATATCCAGTACAAGATAGATGTTAATACAGGTAAGTTTATTGAGGCTAACGGACTTAGCAAGAATGAAATAGCAGTATGTGATATCGGACTACAGGAGCCTGTTGTCATAGATGAATTCGCTAAACATAAGACACTTGGTGAACTTATACTTATAGACAGAATAAGCAACATGACATCTGCCTGCGGTGTTGTTACTGACACAAGTGTATATGACAAGAAGGAAGTCAAGTGTGCATTTGTAAATGGCAATATCAAGGGTAATGCAGATTTATTTGAAGAATATTACTACAACCTTGAAAGTGCCACAGTTACAAAGGTAAGTCCTGCCGGAAAGAACTATACAGTAGGACAGGAAATCAGTGTAAGTGGTGACTCTTACAACTATCCTGACAGCTTTGATGTAATAGTATTCAGGGACAGAGTAGCGGTTACTGTAAGAAATAAGAAGATAGAGTCTATAGAAAAGATAGAAGATTATACATACACAGGACTTCCAGTTGTAAACAGCAGAGGTTTTGCAGTCAAAGCAGCCAATGAGAGCGAATACGCCCAGTTACTCGCAGAACTTGATGCCGTTAAGGAAGGCAAAGAAGCTCTCAATGATACATTCTTCAACAAGTGGACAGACTTCGGAACATATAGAAAAATAGTATTCAAAGATGAAGTCTGGGACTATGTGATCTAAATGAGCCGTGCCAGACGAAAGGATAACAAAAAGCTGTGCTAGCACAAAGCTTTTTGTTAGACTTTAGTCTGATAGGGCGAATGCCCTACAGTCCAAGAAAGCTTTGCTTTCTTGGACTTGCGCACGGCGGAGTAGTGGGCAGATAAAGCTATATCAAAGCTGTGCTAGCACAAAGCTTTTTGTTAGGCTTTAGTCTGATAGGGCGAACGCCCTACAGTCCAAGAAAGCAAACGCTTTCTTAAGATGAAAGTTAAGTCTAAGTGGGAAGATACCATCACAAACAGAATGTTGCATTGGTCATATACGCCGGAGCAGAAAGAGGAAGTGAAGAAAGCACTTGCCGTAGGAGTTCAGAAAGCAACGATTCTTACTTACTTCTATCCGGAGGTTACTGTGGAGAAGATGAGTTCATATCGGA
>OGIL01000432.1_pt1 | contig 25850 bp, 1 predicted proteins | sample 1571751 | NCBI WGS metagenome assembly OGIL01 (sample SAMEA2581964, study PRJEB24529) | metagenome | biome: Human gut stool | place: China | collected 2011 | reverse complement strand
TATATGTAATATATAAAAAGATAGGTTGAAATAAAAATAAAATAAATAATATAATTAATATATAATATTACTTTAGGAAAAAAGGAAAATGCTAGCTCGAAAAAAATAAAGAACAACAACTTTAAGCCTAATGAAAGGAATGTACAGATATGGGAAAAACAAGAAAAAATAATGGAGAAAGAAAATTAATATTTGGAGCAGTAATATTGCTAATAATTTCAGCAATATTATTCGGTCTAGCAACAGATCAAGGAATGAATTTAATAAAAAATATACAAGATAGAGTTATGTTAAAAACAATTATAACGATATCTAGTGCTAACAATGAAGCTTTAAAAAATAAAACAACAGAAGCAAAAATTGTAGCAGGTACAAATCATTTTATAGCATTAACACAAGATGGAAAAGTATATGGATGGGGAAGCAATGGAAGTGGAGAGCTAGGACAAAACAACACAAACATATACAAAAGACCAACATATCTAGGAATAGACGATGCAATAGACATAGCAGCAGGATATCAAAGTACAGTAGTGCTAAAAAAAGATGGAACTGTATGGATGGCAGGATTAAACAGTGATGGACAATTAGGAATAGAAAGTACAGAAAGTCAATCAACATTTGTACAAGTAAAAAATGAAGATGGAACAGGATATTTAACAAACATAAAATCAATATCAGCAGGACAATACACAATGTTTGCAATAACAAATGATGGAGAAGTATATGGATGGGGAGAAAATGGTTCAGGACAACTAGGAATATCAAATACTGAAGACCAAAAGTTACCAGTAAAAACAACATTAACAAACATAAAACAAATTTCAACAAGTTATTACCATACAATAGCACTAACAGAAGATGGAAAAGCATATGTAGCAGGAAGGAACAATGAAGGAGAACTTGGAATCGGACAAACAACAAGTTCAACTATAACAACATGGACAATAATGAAATCAACAAATGGAACATCAGAAATGACAGGAATAAAGCAAGTAGCAACAGGATATATGCATACAGTAGTATTAACAGACAATGGATATATGTATGCTACAGGAAATAATGGATATTATCAATTATCAGATGGTTCAAGTACACAAAGAAAAAATTTAGTATACATGAAAGATAGCTCAAACAACACTATGAAGGACGTAAAAGAAATATATGCAGCAGGTAACACATCAGTAGCAATAACAAATTCTAATGGAATATATGTAGTAGGAGAAAATTCATATGCACAATTACTACAAGGAAACACAAGCACAGTCACAAGATTCACAAAAGTAAAAAACAGTGAAAACATAGACAAAATAGTTATGACAACAACTACGGGAAGTCAAACAACAGCTTATGTAGATAACATAGGCAGAATATTCACAATAGGATATGCAGGATTGGGCCAGTTAGGAGATGGTTCATTAACAAGCTCACCACAATACAAAGCATACAGTATAAGTGATTACAGATTTACAACAGAAGAAACAGCAGAAAATTTAAAAGCAGGAGAAACAAAATATATTGATCCAAAATTTGAATATGGAATAAATTTAATTAATAAAGAATTCACATTAGACTTAACATATGAGTCATTAGACACAGATGTAGTAACAGTAGAAGATAACAAAATAACAGCAGTAGGAATAGGAACAACATATGTAAAAATAATAGACAGTACAAACAAAATTTATGGAACTGTAAAAGTAAATGTAAATGCAGATGATGGAGTAACATATCCAAAAGTAGTAGGAGGATATAGCCATTTTGTAGGATTAAAGTCAGATGGAACAGTATGGACATGGGGATATAATGGAAATGGACAATTAGGAACAGGAGATCAAACAAATAGAACAGAACCAACAAAAACAAAAGTAGAAGATGCAGTAGATGTAACAGCAGGATATTATTTTACAGCAATATTAAAAAAAGATGGAACAGTATGGATTTCAGGAGACAATACATATGGACAACTAGGAGATGGAACAACAACAAATTCATCAGAATTTAAACAAGTACCAAATTTAACAGATGTAATACAAATATCAGCAGGCTCAAACACAATGCATGTATTGAAAAAAGATGGAACTGTATGGTCATGGGGAAGAAATGACTGTGGAGAATATGGAGATGGAACAACTGTAAGCAAAGAAGATTTAACACCATCTCAAATGATAAAAGTAACAAATGTAATGCAAATTGCAGCAGGAAATTTGCACACAGCAGTATTAACAGCAGAAGGAACAGTGTGGGCTGCAGGACGAAACTCAGACTCACAATTAGGATTTGTGTATAACAACAAAGAAAACACATCTACACCACGAGAAATGCAAGGATTATCAGAAGTAAAGGAAATAGCATGTGGAGAATATAATACATTAATGTTACAAAAGGATGGATATGCATATGGAGTAGGAGAAAACTCAGATGGACAATTAGGAACAGGAGGAGCGACAACAATAACATCTCCAACATATATGAAAAACAGTAAAACAGGATATTCATTATCAGGAATAAAACACATAGCAAGTGCAGGAAGACTATTAATGGTAACGACAGGAGAAAACGGAATATATGTAGCAGGAGCGGCAGACCATGCACAAAACTTTACAGAAAGTACAACAAAAAGAACAACACTATATCAAACACAAACAGACAAAAAAGTATTAGCAATGGCATGTACAAGAAACATATCATATCAAACAGGATTAATTATAGATGAAAAAGGAAGAACATGGACAGTAGGATATGATGGACAAGGTCAAGTTGGACAAGGAGCACCAGAACATACAACCAAACCAGTAAATATTACAAAAACAAAAATAAGCTTAGCAGAAAATGGAATGATAAGTTTAAACCAAAAAGGAGATAAATACCAATTAAAACACACAGAAATAGTAGGACTAAGTTTCTTAACCAATAAATTATTAGATGAAGACATAGTGTATAGCTCTATGGATAATGAAGTGGCAACAGTGGACGAAAATGGAGTAATAACAGCAGTAGGAGAAGGAACAACATATATAAAAGTAAAAGATCAAAACAATGAAGTAACAAATGCAATAAAAGTAAGTGTAACAATAAAAAATAATGAAACACAGCCAAAAGTTGTAGGAGGAGGATACTATTTTGCAGCATTAAAAGGAAATGGAACAGTATATACATGGGGATATAATGGCAGTGGCCAATTAGGATTAGGAGATACAAACAATAGAACAGAGCCAACACAAACTAACATGAAAGCTGTAATAGACATAGCAGCAGGAACCGATCATACATTAGTGTTAAAAGCAGATGGAACAGTATGGGCAACAGGACTAAACAACTATGGCCAATTAGGAAATGGAACAACAGAAAATACAAACACATTTCAACAAGTAAAATTAAATGAAAATGGAGATTACTTGGAGAACATAGTATCAATAGCAGCAGGGTATACTGCAAGTTATGCAGTAACAGCAGAAGGAGAAGTATATGGTTGGGGAAGAAATGATGATGGAGAATTAGGAATAGGAAGCAAAAGTAGTGAGATAAATGAACTATATCCAGTAAAAATGAAAAAAGTATCAAAGATAATTCAAATAGCAGCAGGAGCAAACCATGCAATAATGCTAGATGCAGATGGAAATGTATGGTCAACAGGATACAATAGTTCAGGACAATTAGGAATAGGAAATACAGATATACAAGTGCAACCAAAACAAATGACATCAGTAAGTGGAGTAAAAGAAATAGCAGCAGGAACAAATCATTCAATAATGCTAGCAGAAAATGGATATGTATATTCAGTAGGAAATGATTCAAACTCACAACTAGGAAACGGAAACTCAACAAATATATCAACACCAACATATGTAAGAAACACATCAGGAAATTTAGTATCAGATGCAAAACATGTAAAAGCAGGAGGAGACTCAACATACATATCAAGAAAAAAGGATACAGAAGGAAAATCACAAGGAATGTATGTAATAGGATACAATAATTATGGACAACTATTTACACAAAACACAACAACTCAACCATATGCAAAAGAAGTAGAAAAAAACCTAGACATATTAGAAATAGCACCAACACAATACAGTACAGCGTTAATAGTAGATGGAGAAGGAAATGTATATACAGTGGGATATGATGGACAAGGACAATTAGGAAACGGAATATACGAAAATACAAAAAACAAAATATGTATAAGCAATATACAAGTAAAAGTAACATCCCAAATAATAAACTATCAAAATGTGGGAGAAAATAGTGAAAAAATACTAGCAAAAACAACAATAGGATTTAATCTAATAAAAGAAAATATAGAAGGAAGTACATATGAATTTAAAACATTAGATTCAGAAGTAGCAACAGTAGATGACCAAGGAACAGTAACAGCAACAGGAATAGGAACTACAAACATAAAAGTACATGATACAACGACAGACTCATGGAATGCAGTAAAAGTAAATGTAAATGGTTCAGAAAACAAAGCACAACCAAAAGTAGTAGGAGGAAATTGCCATTATGCAGCATTAAAAGGAAATGGAACAGTATGGACATGGGGATATAATGGAAATGGCCAATTAGGACTAGGTGATACAAACGCAAGAACAGAGCCAACACAGGCAAAAGCAGAAAAAATCTTAGAAGATGGAACAAAAGAAGAAGAACTAATAACAGATGCAATAGACATAGCAGCATCATATAATCACACAATAATATTAAGAGCAGACGGAACAGTATGGAGTACAGGATACAATCAATATGGAGAATTAGGAACAGGAGACACAGAAGAAAGAAAAATATTCACACAAGTAAAAGGTCCAAATGGAGAAGGAATCCTAGAAAACATAGTACAAATAACAACAGGATATTATACAGGATATGCCTTAACAACAAATGGAGAAGTATATGGATGGGGAAGTAACAGATATGGAGAATTAGGACAAGGAAGCAAATCAGATGACCCTGTTTTATATCCAACAAAAATGAAAAAAGTATCAAACATAATTCAAATATCATCAGGAGCAGAATACATAGTAATGCTAGATGCAGAAGGAAAAGTATGGGGAACAGGATATAATGGAAATGGACAATTAGGAATAGGAAACACAACATTACAAACATTGCCACAACAAATGACATCAATAAGTGGAATAAAAGAAATATCAGCTAAAAGTAATAATACATATATGTTAACAGAAGGAGGATATGTAGAAGGAGTAGGATACAATTATTACAGTCAATTAGGAGATGGAAGCTCAACAGATAGAACAACAGCAGTATATACAAAAAACACATCAAACAAATATGTATCAGATGCAAAACATATTTCAGCAGGAGAAAACTCAGTATTTATATCAAGAAAGAAGGACTCAGAAGGAAATCCACAAGGAATGTATGTAATAGGAAGAAATGACTATGGACAACTATTCACAGGAAACACAACAAGAGCATATTATGCAACAGAAGTAGAAAAAGAAAAAGATATACTAACAATGGCACTAACAGAAGGACAAACAGGATTAATGGTAGACGCAGAAGGAAATGTATATACAGTAGGATATAATGGACAAGGCCAATTAGGAAATGGAACATATGAAAGCTTAACAAGTAAAATATGTATAAGTAATACAAAAGTAGTAGTAAATCCAAATATAATAAACTACAAAAATATTGGAGAAAACAATCAAAAAGTAGAATGTAAAACAACAATAGGATTTAATTTATTAAAAGAAAACATTGAAGGAAGTACATATGAATACAAAACACTAGACCAAGAAGTGGCAACAGTAGCAAAAGATGGAACAGTAACAGCAACAGGAATAGGAACAACATACATAAAAGTACATGACACAAAAACAGATATCTGGAATGCAGTAAGAGTAAATGTAAATGGAGCGGAAAACAAAACACAGCCAAAAGTTGTAGGAGGAGGACACCATTATGTAGCACTAAAAGGAAATGGAACAGTATATACATGGGGATATAATAATAGTGGTGAACTAGGATTAGGAGATACAAACAATAGGTTAGAGCCAACACAAACAAATATGAAAAATGTAATAGATATAGCAGCTGGATACAATCACACAATAATATTAAAATCAGACGGAACAGTATGGACATCAGGACAAAACAAATATGGTCAATTAGGTGATGGTTCAACAGTAGATAGCAACTCATTCCATAAAGTAAAACTAAATGAAAATGGAGAATATTTAGAAAATATAGTATCAGTAGCAGCTGGATATAGCACAAGTTATGCAGTAACATCAGATGGAGAAGTATATGGATGGGGAAGCAATGATGATGGAGAACTAGGACAAGCAAATAAATCAACAGATCCAGTTACATATCCAGTAAAAATGAAAAAAATCTCAAATATAATTCAAGTAGCAGCAGGAGCAAACCATGCAATAATGTTAGACGTAAATGGAAATGTATGGGCAACAGGATACAATAGTTCAGGACAATTAGGAACAGGAGATAAGGCAACACAAACATTACCACAGCAAATGGTATCAGTAAGTGGAATAAAAGAAATAGCAGCAGGAACAAACCATTCAGTAATGTTAACAGAAGGAGGAAATATACTATCAGCAGGAAGTTCTACAAGATCTCAAATGGGAGATGGAAGCTCAACAGATAGAACAACAGCAGTATATACAAGAAATACTTCTGGATATATAGTGTCAAATGCAAAACATATAGCAGCAGGAGGAAATTCAACATACATATCAAGAAAAAAAGATACAGATGGAAAATCACAAGGAATGTATGTAATAGGAGAAAATTCAAATGGACAACTATTTACACAAAACACAACAACTCAACCATATGCAAAAGAAGTAGAAAAAAACCTAGACATATTAGAAATAGCACCAACACAATACAGTACAGCGTTAATAGTAGATGGAGAAGGAAATGTATATACAGTGGGATATGATGGACAAGGACAATTAGGAAACGGAATATACGAAAATACAAAAAACAAAATATGTATAAGCAATATACAAGTAAAAGTAACATCCCAAATAATAAACTATCAAAATGTGGGAGAAAATAGTGAAAAAATACTAGCAAAAACAACAATAGGATTTAATCTAATAAAAGAAAATATAGAAGGAAGTACATATGAATTTAAAACATTAGATTCAGAAGTAGCAACAGTAGATGACCAAGGAACAGTAACAGCAACAGGAATAGGAACTACAAACATAAAAGTACATGATACAACGACAGACTCATGGAATGCAGTAAAAGTAAATGTAAATGGTTCAGAAAACAAAGCACAACCAAAAGTAGTAGGAGGAAATTGCCATTATGCAGCATTAAAAGGAAATGGAACAGTATGGACATGGGGATATAATGGAAATGGCCAATTAGGACTAGGTGATACAAACGCAAGAACAGAGCCAACACAGGCAAAAGCAGAAAAAATCTTAGAAGATGGAACAAAAGAAGAAGAACTAATAACAGATGCAATAGACATAGCAGCATCATATAATCACACAATAATATTAAGAGCAGACGGAACAGTATGGAGTACAGGATACAATCAATATGGAGAATTAGGAACAGGAGACACAGAAGAAAGAAAAATATTCACACAAGTAAAAGGTCCAAATGGAGAAGGAATCCTAGAAAACATAGTACAAATAACAACAGGATATTATACAGGATATGCCTTAACAACAAATGGAGAAGTATATGGATGGGGAAGTAACAGATATGGAGAATTAGGACAAGGAAGCAAATCAGATGACCCTGTTTTATATCCAACAAAAATGAAAAAAGTATCAAACATAATTCAAATATCATCAGGAGCAGAATACATAGTAATGCTAGATGCAGAAGGAAAAGTATGGGGAACAGGATATAATGGAAATGGACAATTAGGAATAGGAAACACAACATTACAAACATTGCCACAACAAATGACATCAATAAGTGGAATAAAAGAAATATCAGCTAAAAGTAATAATACATATATGTTAACAGAAGGAGGATATGTAGAAGGAGTAGGATACAATTATTACAGTCAATTAGGAGATGGAAGCTCAACAGATAGAACAACAGCAGTATATACAAAAAACACATCAAACAAATATGTATCAGATGCAAAACATATTTCAGCAGGAGAAAACTCAGTATTTATATCAAGAAAGAAGGACTCAGAAGGAAATCCACAAGGAATGTATGTAATAGGAAGAAATGACTATGGACAACTATTCACAGGAAACACAACAAGAGCATATTATGCAACAGAAGTAGAAAAAGAAAAAGATATACTAACAATGGCATTAACAGAAGGACAAACAGGATTAATAGTAGACACAAAAGGAAATGTATATACAGTAGGATATAATGGACAAGGACAAATAGGAAATGGAACATATGAAAACACAACAGAAAAAGTATTTATAAGCCAAGTAAAATTAAACACAACACCAAAAGTAATAAACTACAAAAAAGCAGGAGACACAGGAGAAAAAATAGAATACACAGTAACAGCAGGATTCAATTTATTATATGAAGAAGTAGAAAAGGGAGAATGTGAATACAAAACACAAGATGACCAAATAGCAACAGTAGATGACAAAGGAGTAGTAACAGCAACAGGAACAGGAACAACATACATAAAAGTGTATAACAAACAAAATGACTGCTATGCAGCAGTAAAAGTCCAAGTAAATGGGGAACAAGGACGCACAGCTGCCAAAATAGTAGGAGGGGGAAATCATTTTGTAGCACTAAAAGCAAATGGAGAAGTATGGACATGGGGATATAATGGCTATGGTCAGCTAGGAATAGGAAATACAGAAACCAAAAATAGACCAACAAAAACAAACATCTATAACTCAAAAGACGAAACACAATCAACATATGCAATAGATGTAGCAGCAGGATATAGTCATACATTGGTATTAAAATCAGATGGAACAGTGTGGGCAGCAGGATATAATGAATATGGACAACTAGGAGATTCAAGCACAACAAATACAAGTGAATTTGTCCAAGTAACAGGAATACCAGAAAAAGTAATAGCAATAACAGCAGGAGGACATTCATCATATGCATTAACAGAAAGTGGAAAAGTATATGGATGGGGTTATAACTATGAAGGACAATTAGGAAGAGGAAGTACAAGTCAAAATAATCCAAATGCAACACCACAAAAAATGCAAAAAGTATCAAACATAATACAAATGTCAGCAGGAGATAACCATATAGTAATGTTAGATGCAGATGGAACAGTATGGAGCACAGGACATAACTATTATGGACAATTAGGAACAAATAACAAAACAAATTACAGCATACCACAACAAATGAGAACAGGAACAACAACAGTATTAAATAATATCAAAAAGGTATCAGCAGGAAGTCTACATACGCTAGCACTAGCAGAAAATGGAACAGTATATTCATTAGGATATAACTATTATGGACAATTAGGAACAAGAAATACAACAAACTACATGTTACCAGTAACAATGGTAGACTCAAAAGGAAACACTGTAACAGGAGTAAAAGATATAGAAGCAAATGGATACACAAGTATATTATCAATAAAACCAACAACAACAGGAACAGAAGGAAATCTAAGCCAAACAGCAGGAATATATGTTACAGGATACAACAACTATGGACAATTATTTAATCAAGACACAAAAACACTAACATCATTAACAAAAGTACAAGAAGACAAAAACATAATAACAATGGCAAGCACACAAAATATATCAAGCCAAACAGCAGCAATAGTAGATGATTCAGGTTTAGTATACACAGTAGGATATAATGGATATGGAGCAATGGGAAATAAAACAACAACAAGTACAACAGAACCAGCAAACATTTCAGAAGCAAGCCTAGAAGTAAACACAAGAAAAATAGTATTAAACTTAGAAACAAACAATCTAAGCAAACAAATAGAAGCAAAAACAGACTTAGGATTTAATCTATTAATAGACCAAGTAGAAAATGAAGAAATAACATACAAAACATTAGACGAAAACATTGCAACAGTAACAGATGCAGGGCTAGTAACAGGACAAAAATATGGAACAACAAAAATAGAAGTATCAACAAATAAATTACCAAATAAAGTATTAATAGATGTACAAGTACTAAGAAAAAATGACAAAACAATAGCAAAAACAGTAAGTGGCACAGACTTTACACTAGCATTAAAAGCAGATGGAACAGTATGGACATGGGGATATAATGGCTATGGACAACTAGGATTAGGAGACAATTCAAACAGATATAGACCAACACAAATAAACATAGAAAATGTAGTAGATATAGCAGCAGGAAACAACCATGCTCTACTTGTAACAGCAGATGGAAAAGTATATTCATTTGGATCAAATAGTTATGGACAATTAGGAAGAACAGGAAATACATACACACCACAAGAAATACCAAACTTAGAAAACATAGAAAAAGTATCAGCAGGAAATTATCATTCTATGGCAATAGACAAAGAAGGAAATGTATATACATGGGGCTATAACCAAAACGGACAACTAGGAGATGGAACAAGAATAAGCAATAGTATACCAACAAAAATAAAATTAACAAACATAACAAAAATAGCAACAAAAAATAATACATCAGCAGCAATAGATGGAGATGGCAACTTATATACATGGGGATATAATAGCTATGGACAACAAGGAATTTCAATAGACAACATATATACACCAAGAAAAGTACCAACACTAGAACAAATAATAGATATAGCAGTAGAAAACAACACAATAATAGTATTAGACAAAAAAGGAGAGGTATTATCAAGTGGATATAACACATATGGAAACTTAGGAAACAATGCAACACAAACAAGAAAATCATTTGACAAAGTAATAGAAAAATACGAAACAATAACAACAGGAGAAGGGGAAGAAACCCAAACAACTACAACGCCAATTTATCTATCAGGAGTAAAATCAATACAAGCAGGAAATGAATTTGCAGTAGCAATAAAAGAAGATGGAACAGCTATTTCATGGGGGTATAATGGTTATTCACAATCTTCAAATGGAACAACTACAAACAATTTATTACCAGTAGACTTAAAATATGGAAAAGACAAAGAAAACATAGATAAAATAATAAATGTATCAGCAGGAGAAGGAACAATAGTAGTAGTAAGAGAAGATGGAAAAGTATGGACTATTGGAAAAAATTATTCTGGACAATTAGGAAATAGTTCAGCAGTAAATTCAAATGAATTTGTATGTATAAGCAAACCTGTATTACTATTTGAAGAAACACCAATAAGAATAAAAGGAATAGGACAAAACAAAAATGCAAAAGTAAATATGTCACAAGGATTTAACCTATTATATACAACAATAGAAGACACAGACTTAACATATCAAATAAAAAATGAAAAAATAGCAACAGTAGAAGAAACAACAGGAAAAATAACAGCAGTAAAAAAAGGAAAAACAGCAGTAACAGTAACAGACAAAAAATCAGGAGAAACAACATCAGCAGATGTATATGTATTAGGAGAAGAAGATGTAACATTCCCACAAATCGAAACCCAAAATTATTCAACAGTAACTCTAAAATCAAATGGGGAGATATGGAGTTATGGATATAATGGATATGGACAATTGGGAACAGGAGACACAACATACAAAGTATTACCAACATATACAGGAATAAATAATATTACACAAATATCACTAGGAGGAACACACACACTAGCACTAGACACAGAAGGACATGTATGGTCTTGGGGATATAATGGCTATGGAGAACTAGGAAATGGAACAACAACAAGCTCAACAGAAAAAGTACAAGTAAAATCACCAGACGGAGAAGGAGTACTAGAAAACATAGTAGCAATATCAGCAGGAAATTATCATTCAATAGCATTAGATAAAGACGGAAATGTATATACATGGGGATATAACGGATATGGCCAATTAGGCTTAGGAAACACAACAAATACAGTACTTCCAGTAAAAGTAGACGACTTAGAAGGAATAATAAAAATAGAAGCAGGAAACTATACATCATATGTAATAGACAACAATAATCATCTATGGTCAACAGGATACAATTATTATGGAGAATTAGGAAATGGATCAACATCAAACAGAAGTAAATTTACACAAATTCAAACATTAGAAAATGTATCAGACGTATCTGCAAGTGAAACAAATAGTACAATAGTATTATTATCAGATGGAACAGTATGGGGATTTGGAAACAATACAAATAACCAATTAACAACTGTAGGAGGAGCAACACCACAACAATTAAAAGGACCAGACGGAATGTTAAAAGATATAACATCAATATCAGTTGGATATTATACAGGATATGCAATAACATCAGAAGAAAAAGTATTAGCATGGGGATTAAACAACTACTCACAATTAGCATCAGGAACAACAGAAACAAAATCAACACCTGTATATATGAAAGAAAAAGACGGAAATGACTTTACAGATTCAATGATAGTATCAGGAGGAAGATACAGTGCAGAACTAGCAAAAAGTGATGGAACAGTATGGGGAGTAGGATATAATGGATATGGAAATATAGGAGATGGAACAACAAATTCTAAAAATCAGATAACATGTATATCAACACCACATATAAAATTAGAAGAAAGAGAAGTAACACTAAAACTATCAAATCCAAACTATCAAATAAATCCAAAAACTGTATATGGATTCAACATATTATTTGAAGAAACAGAAAATGAAGGATTTACATACAAAACATCAGACGAAACAATAGCAAAAATAGATGAAGCAACAGGAAAAGTTACAGCAACAGGATTAGGAAAAGCATATATAACAGTAACAGCAAAAGGAACAGAAGAAGAAACAAGAGTAGTAATAAACGTAATAGGAGAAAACAAAAAAGTAGAAGAAAAGGTTCAAGTAGGAAGTTCACATTCACTAGCACTAAAACAAGATGGAACAATCTGGAGTTGGGGAAACAACACAAGTGCAATAAATACAACAGAACCAATACAAATAGAAAAAGGAAAATACAAAGAAACAAAAGAAATAGAAACACCAGAAGGAACAACACAAACAACAACAACAGAAAAAGAAATAGACTTAAACAACATAAAAGACATAGCTGTAGGATATAATCATAACCTAGCATTAGACAGCGAAGGTCATGTATATTCATGGGGATACAATGGCTATGGACAATTAGGAGATGATTCAACATCAACAAAAGAAATACCAACAAGAATAGAAAGCTTAGAAGAAATTGAAAAAGTATATTGCTATAAAGATGTAAGTATGGCAATAAATAAACAAGGAGAAATTTATATATGGGGATATAAATATAATAAAACTCCAACAAAAATCAATTTCTATGGAAAAGCAATAAGTCTAAATGAAAAACTAATATTAGCAGAAGATGGAAGTGTATGGAACTTATCAGATAACCCATCAAAAATAGACGGATTAAAAAATATAGTAGAAGTAACATCAGGAGAAAACCACTATGCAGCATTAGATTCAAAAGGAAAAGTATGGGTATGGGGATATAACAGATATGGACAATTATCACAAGGAAACACAACAAATGTAGGAACACCAACAACAGTAAAAACACAAGATACAGAAGGAACATCATATCAAGACCTAGAAAATATTGTAGAAATACAAGCAGGAGAAAACACTTTACAAATGTTATCAAGTACAGGAGAAATCTATATTTCAGGATATAATGGCTATGGACAATTAGGAGAAGGAGAAAGCACAAGTAATATAACAATAGCAAAAAAAGCAAAAAATATGGACCAAGTAAAAAATATAGACACAAACACAAACCATAGTATAGCATCAGACAGAAGTGGATTTGTATATACAACAGGATACAACGGAAATGGACAATTAGGAATAGGTTCAAATGTATCAACAAATGAATATACAGTAATAGGAGACACATATGTACATGTAAGTGAAAACAGAATATCAATAGAAGAAGGAAAAGACAAACAAGTAACAGCAACACTAGACAATAAGTTCAACTTAATAAATGACCTAGTAGACCAAAACAACATCACCTACGAAACACTAAATAATGAAATAGCAATAGTAGACCAAGATGGAACAATCCATGCAAATAAAATGGGAACAGTAGAAATAATAGCAACACACACAATAACACATAAATCAACAACAATATTTGTACAGGTAGTACCAGTAGGAAAAGTAACAGTACCAAAATTAGAAATAGGAGCTACACATACAGCAGCATTAAAAACAGATGGAACTGTATGGACATGGGGAAGTAACTCATATGGACAATTAGGAACAGGAGACAATATAAATAAAGCAATGCCAGCAAAAGTAATGGATATAGAAAACGCAATAGATATATCAGTAGGAAGCTATAACACAGTAGTAGTAAAAGATGATGGAACAGTATGGAGCTTTGGATATAATGGATATGGTCAATTAGGAGATGGAACATCTTCAAGTAGAAATACACCAGTTCAAGTAATAAAACAAAACGGAAAACCACTAGAAAAAATAGTAAAAATATCAGCAGGAACAAACAAAACAATAGCATTAGATGAAAATGGAAATGTATGGGTTTGGGGAAATACATACAAATCAACAGCAACAAAATTAACAACAATAAATAATGCTATAGACATCTCACCAAGCTATGTGGTAACACAAACAGGAAAAGTGTATACATTAGAAGGAGAAAAACTAGAAATAGATAATATCCTAAGAGTATCAGAAGGTACAAATCATGCACTATTCCTAACAAAAGAAGGAACAGGATATAGCATAGGAGCAAATTCAAATGGTCAATTAGGAGATGGAACAACAGTAAGCAAAAACTCACCTACAGTGATAAAAACAGAAAAAAGTAATCTAACAGACATCAAAGAACTAAAAGCAGGATCAGGAAGTTCAATGGCAATAATGAAAAATGGAGACACATATACATGGGGAAGCAACAACAACAATAAATTAGGAACAACTGCAACAAAAAACCAAATATATCCAACTAAATTAGAAAATGTAAACACATCTATTTCAGGAGATATTGGAACAGATAATGGAGGCATTATAGATACCCAAGGATTTGTATACATGTGGGGATTAGGAACATATGGAAACCTAGGAAACAGTTTATATAATACATCTGTAGAACCAGTATTAGTAGGAGCAGAAGAAGCGGGATTAGACGAATATGACATTATATTACACCTAGGAGAAACACATCAAATAACAGTAACAAACAAAACATTTAATGTATTAAAAGAAATACAAGAAACAGGAACAATAAACTACAACATTGGAAACAGCAATATAGCAAGTATTTCAAACACAGGACTTGTAACAGGACAAAAAGAAGGAAAAACTACAGCAATAGTAACAAAAGCTGATACAGGAGCAACAAGTATAGCAAATGTAACAGTATTACCAGAAGGTGTAGAAATAGAACCAATGGCATTAACATGTATGTCACACACAGTAGTATTAAAAGCAAATGGAACAGTATGGGCATATGGACTAAATTCAAGTTATGAATTAGGAAATGGAACATCAATAAGTAGTGATAGACCTATCCAAGTATCATTCCCAAGCAACATAAAAATAACACAAATAGCAGTAGGAAACACACATAACTTAGCATTAGACACAGAAGGTAATGTATGGGTATGGGGAGTAAATTCAAATAATGCATTAGGAACAAAACTAAAAACTACACCATCACGTTTAGGAATAAGTAATGTAAAGAAAATAGCAGCAAACAATGACCAAAGCATGATATTAACAAAAGACGGATATGTATATGTATGGGGACTAAACTCAAATGGGGAATTGGGAGTAGGAACATACAAAGAAGTAAAAACACCAACATTACTAAACTATGTAAATAACATATTAGACATATCAATAGGAAAAAATCACACAATGTTATTAACAACAAAAGGTAAAGTTCTAACAAGTGGTCTAAATAGTTATGGACAAACTGGAAAAACAGAAGGAAAAACAAATATCTTTACACAAATAGAAGTACCAGCAACAGTAGGAAAAATATCAGCAGGAGATAACCACAGTGTATTACTAACAACAAATGGAGAAGTATATACATTTGGATATAATGAAAATGGACAATTAGGATTAGGAACAAAAACAAATGTAACAATACCAACCAAAACAAATATGACAAACATCATGGAAATATCAGCAGGAAGAAACCACACAGTAGTATTAGGAGCAAATAGAGTATTATACTCTACAGGTTCAAACAGTAATGGACAACTAGGAATAGGAACAAAAGATGATAAATTGTTATTCACGGAAATAACAAAAGTACAAGACATGATGTCAATATCATCTGGAAATACATACAATGTAGCAATAAAATATGATGGAAATGTATATGGATGGGGAGACTACTATCATGGAACAGCATCAGTAAAAACAAAAACAAACAGCAGAGTACCAGTAAAAATAGGAAATGACTCATCATATGCAGAAGAGCCAGAAATAACTGTTAATGTAAATGGAGCAAAACAAATACAAATAACTCCAAAATACAGCTTTAATGTATTTAAAGAAGACAACGAAGAAGATAGCGATTTCCAATATGAATCACTAAATGAGGATATAGCGACAGTAGGAGAAAATGGTTTAGTAACAGGAGTAAAAGTAGGAACAACTTGGATAAAAGTAAAAGAAGTTGCAACAGGAAAAGAAAACATAGTAATAGTAAGAGTAATAGAATCAGATTCAAAATATGCTTCAAAAATAGCAGGAGGAGATGGATATGCAGCAGTATTAAAAGCAGATGGAAGTATATGGGGATTTGGATATAACTCAGATGGACAATTAGGAAATGACAAATTAGCACCAATAAATGTGCCAAGTCAAACAAACATACTAGCCACATACAAACAAATCGAAGCAGGAAAGAAATTCACAATAGCATTAAGAGAAGATGGAACAGTATGGGCATGGGGAGATAACACATATGGACAACTAGGCCAAGGAAATAGGGTATCAGCTAAAAAACCAGTACAAGTACAAAACCTAACAAATATAGTATCAGTTGCAGCAGGAGATAATCATGCAATAGCAATAGATAAATTAGGAAATGTATATACATGGGGATTAAACAGTAAGGGACAACTAGGAAATAGAACAACAGAAACAGTAAGTATACCAGAAAAAATAACAGGACTAGATAACCAAGTGGTTAAAGTAGCAGCAGGTGGAAATCTAAGTGCAATAATAGATTCAACAGGAGATGTATATGTATTTGGAGACAATAGCAAAGAACAAATCGAAGAATTTAAATATAATTATGATGAATTTGGACAAAAAATATTGCCAGCATTAAATACATATGTATCGCAACCGATAAAAGTTCAAACAGTTGAAAATGCTGTAAAAGTACAATGTTTGCAAACTGGAATAGTAGTGTTAAAAACAGATGGAAGTGTAGAAAGAACAACAAAATATGCAAAACAAGCTAATGCCCAAAAAACAACAGTAATAAACTCAGGAATGGTAGACATATCAGGTAAAAACGAAAGTGTAGTATTACTAGATAAATATGGTGCAAGCTATACATATGGGGATAATAGCAAAGGCCAAGCTGGAATAGGCGGAACAAGTGCAAGTGTAATATTACAAAAAATACGAATAGCAGAAGAAAAAACATATTTGACAGTAGGAGCAGGCTATAAAGATAATTATGTAATAGATACAGAAGGATTTGTATATGGAGCAGGAGCAAATGAATATGGTCAATTAGGAAACAGCACTTATGATGAAAGTTATGACTTTACATTAGTAGGAGACAGAAATTTTGAAATTGTACCAGATGCAAGAACTATGAAACAACCAGAACAAGAAACAGTAAAAATAGTAGCTAATATATTCAATGTATTTAACCATAATGAAAGAGCACTAACAGATTATGATTGGAAATCAAGTAATACAGATGTAGTAACAGTAGATAATGGTGTATTAGCATCTCAAGACATGGGAACAGCTACAATAACAGCTACAGATAAAGCAACAGGAGTAAAAGCAACAGCACTAAGAGTAGTACAACCATTAGATGAGCAAAGAATACAAAGTATTACTGTAAATAATAAAGAGGCAAAAGTATCAGGTGAAAACAAATATGAAGTGTCTGTAGAAAAAAATCTAGATGGAACAGGAACTTTAAAAATAACAACAAAAGATTCAGCAGATGAAATAAGTATTGATGGAGGAACAACATATGTAATAGGAGGAACATTAACACAAGATATACCATTAGACACAAATCCAACAGTACAAAAAATTAAAGTAAAAGCAAGTAATGGAAAAACAGTAGACTACATATTAACAATAAACATATTGTCAAATGATGCAAGCCTAGAAAGTCTAACAATAGACAATGTACAAGCAACATCAATAAGTTCAACAGAATACGAAATAATTGTAAAAGATACTGTAACAAAGCCAGAGGTACATGCAGTAGCAAGTGATTCAAAAGCAACAGTAAGTATAGATGCAAGTATAGAAGAAACAAAAGAAACAACAAAGACAGTTGATATGACAACTGTTATAAAGAAAACAATACCAGTTCAAGTAACATCAGAAAATGGTGACAAAGTAACATATACATTAACAATATATAAAGAAGATGCACTAACACAATTAGAAACAATAACAGTAGATGGAAAAGAAGCAACAAAAATAGGAAATACATCATATAAAGCAACAATACCAGCAGATGCAGATTATAGCACAATAATGGCTAAAACTTTATATAGTAAAGCAAGAGCAGAAATAAATGAATTGGGAGAAGAAACACAAGTTACAACAAAAGTAGTAGCAACGACCCAAGAACAAACAATAGTAAAAATCTACGTAAGAGCAGGAGAAGGAGAAAACGAAAGAGAAAAAGAATACACATTAACATTAGACAAACAAGGAACAGAGTTAATACAAGGTATATTCTCACTAACAGTAAATGGACAAGAAATAGAGCCAATAGGAAATATATATAATGCATACATAAGTGAAAATGCTGAAACAGTAGCAGTAACTGCTATCACTATTAATGATAATGACTTAGTAAAAATTGGGGAAACAGAAGCTAAAGTTCATATATCAACAGAAGAATTAGAAATAGCAGAAGAAGAAACAACATATAGAATAACTGTAACTGATCCAGAAGACAGCACAAAAACAAAAGAATATATATTGAAAATAAGAAAACCATCAGCAGACAATTCACTATTATCAGTAACAGTAGGAAACGAAGAATTTTCTAAAGTAGCAACAAGAGAAGCAGGAACAAACAACTTTAAAGTAAATATCTCAGACAAATATAGTGAAGTAGATGTAATAGGAACAGTAGGTTATGACCAAGCAAAAGTAAGTGTAAATGGAGAAAAATACGAAACTAAGATATCCACAAGATTGGTAGAAATTGGGAAAAATGAACCAACAAAAGTAGAAATTTTAGTAAAAGCACTAAATGGAGAAGTAGCAACATACACACTAGAAATTTACACAGAAAATAGTAATACAAATTTAAAGAAAGTAACTGTAGATGGAAAAGAAGCAACAATAAGTAGTGTATCAGAAGACACATATGAATATACTTTAGACAAAAAAGCAGGCAAAATAACAATAGGAGCGATAGCAGAAGAACTAACAACAAAAGTCGGAATAAACACAAATGAGCAAGAAGAAGGAGCAACCTACAGAGAAATAAAAATGGAAGGAAGAACATTAACAGTAAATATACCAGTAACAGCAGAAGATGGAACAACAAAAGTATATAAACTAATAATAAATGCACTTCCAGACAATGTAAACTTATTAAATGTAAAAGTCAATGGAAAAGCAGCAAATGCAGTACCTGTAAACAAATATGAAACACGAGTAAACAAAAATGACACATTATTTGAACTATATGTAATACCAGAAGACGAAAAAGCAAAAGTCCAAATAGAAAACAATATAGAAGTTACAGGAACAGCCAGTGCAACAATAGCAAAAGACACAGAAGAAGTACAAGTAAAAATAAAAGTAACAGCACAAGACGGAACAACACAAGAATACACACTAATAGTTACAAATCAATCAGATGATTGCAAATTAGCAATTTTAAAAGTAGATGGAGAAACACTTGAAACAGATGCAGATGGAAAATATCATATAACAAAGAAATACTTAACATCATCTGTAAATATAGACGCAATAGCAAATAATAGTTATGCAACAGTAAGTATAAATGGAACAACACCAACACAAGAAGAACAAAAAGCAAGTGTTACAACATCAGACTTAGAAAACACAATCACAATAACAATAAAAGCAGAAGATGGAACAAGTAAAGATTACACATTAATAGTAGACAAACTACCAAATGAAACTGGAGCAACAATAACAATCAACTATGAAGAAAATGGAGAAACAAAAGAAAAAGTAATAGAATTAGACAGGAATAACAAAGGAACAATAAGAATAGGAAATCAAGAAAGTGTAAATCTAAAAGTAGTTGCAAAAGACGAATTAGCCCAAATCTCAATAGATGGAAGTATAGCAGAACCAAAAGAATCAACAAAAGAAATAATAACAACAGAAGAAACAACAAGTGTACCAGTACAAGTAACAGGACAAGATGGAACAATAGGAAACTATGAAATAACAATAATAAGAGCATCAAATAATGCAGAACTAAAATCAATAGATGTAAAAGGAATAGAAAATGGGGATATTCTAAAAACATCTGACAACACATATCTAGTAAAAGTACCAGACACAATGGAAAATGTTGATATAACAGCAATAGCAGAAAGCAGCTATGCAACCGTAAAAATAGCAGATGGAGACTATTCAGAAAACAACACACAAAATGCAACAATAACAATGGATGAAGGAACAAAAGAAATAACAATAACTATAAAAGCAGAAAACGGAGAAACAAAAGAATATAAAGTAACAATACAAAAAGTAACAGACTTAGGATTAGAAAGTGTAAAAATAGATGACAATGAATGTACAATAAAAAACGGAAGTTACGAAATATTTATAGATAGAAATGTAACACAATCAGCACTAAAAGTAAAACCAAAAAATCCAAAAGCATTAATATCAATAAAACAAGGAGTAGAAGGAACTTATGGAGAAGAAAAAACAGCAGAAGAACACATAGAACAAATACAAATAACAGGAGAAGAAACAACAGTAATAATCCAAGCAAAAGATCCAAATGACCCAACAAGAATAAAAGAATATTCTGTAACAATCAAATACAAATCAAATAATGCAGACTTAGAACTAATCCAAGTTGATGGAAAAGACGCAATAGAAACAGAAGAAGGATATTATGCAGTAACAACAGAAACCGCAACAACAGCAAGAATATATGTAAAAGCAACAAACGAATATGCCAAAGTAACAATAGGAGACAATGAAGCTGAACAAGGAGCAAGCAGAAGAACAATAACACTAAGTCAAGAAAAGAAAACAATAATACAAATAACAATAAAATCACAAGACGAAAGTGTAACAAAAACATTCAATGTAATAATAGAAAGAAAATCAGATGACACAAGTTGTAACATAAACATAAACAACGAAACAGCAGACGAAATAGACACGACAACAAATACTTACACAAAATACATTGAAAGAAATGATACACAAGCAACAATCCAAGTAACAGCAAACAATGACGAAGCAACAATAGAAATGGCAGGAAATACACAAACAAAAACAATAACAACAACTGTAGACATAGCAAGTGAAATAACAGAAATAACAGCCACTGTAACAGCTGAAAATGGGGAAACAGCTGAATACCATATCAGAATTGTAAAAAAATCAACAGACACAAGCATAAAAACAGTAAAAGTAGATAACAAAGTAATATCAGAAGTAGACGGAAAATATGTAGCAACAGTATATGATAAGGGAAAAGACACACAACAAGCACTAATAGAAGTAACAGCAAATGAATCACACGCAAAAATACAAATCGGAGATGGAACAGAATGGCAACAAACTCCAGCAACATCAACTGAAATATTTAAAGACGGAAATAGAAAAATAACATTAAATATTAATGTACAAGCACAAGATGAACAAACAGAAAGTATAACAAAAGAATTAGAAATAAACTTGATATCAGATGATGTAAGTATAAAAGTTGTAAAAAACGGTGAAAATGTTGTGACAAACTATAATGCCGAAACACACACATATAAAGAATATCTATCAAGAGATATAGAACAAGTGAGTCTATCAATAGAAGCAAATAATATGTATACAACAATAACATCAGGAGAGACAACAGGAACACCAATCATATCAATAAACAACATATCTGTAAAAGACCAAGAGGAAGTATATATAACATTTGCAGCAATTGCAGAATCAGGAAGAACGCAAGAATATACAATACAATTATTAAGAAAATCAAGTAATGCAGATGCAGAACATATCTACGTAGATGGACAGGAAATCACAGATAGATTTGCAGATAAAGACTCAGTACCAACATGCATAGTATCAATTGGAAAAACAAAAGATTCAAGTACAATAAGAGTTGTTCCAGAAAATGAATTTGCAAGTATAAAAATAGGGGATACAGAAGAAACAATAGGAGAAACGTCACAAAGAATACCACTAGATTTATCAAATGGAACAATAACAGTACCATTAGTAATAACATCACAAGATGGAACAGTGACAAAAACATATAATATAATGTTTGTACGTTTATCAAATGATACAAAAATACAATGGTTAGAAGTAAATAATAAGCACATAATTGAAGATGAAAGTGGAAACTATGAAGTAACTGTAAAATCATCAGAAGAAATAGCAAAAGTAAAAATAGTATTATCAAATATTTTAGCAAAAGTAACAATGGGAGGAGAAGAAAAACAAGGACAATTAGAAGAAAACGTAATCCTACCAAATGGAGACATAGTAAAAACAATAACAGTAACAGCAATAGACGGAACTATAAGAACTAGTACATTAACAATCCATAAAGCACAACCTAATTTAGGATTAGAAAAAGTATATTTAGATGGAAGATTAGCGACTAAGGTAGATGATAAGACATTTGAAATTGGTGTTGAGAAAGGAACAACACAGGCTCAAATAAAAGCAATAGCAAGTAATCCAGATGAATATGTAAGCATAAAAGGAAACACAGGTGTCCAAGGAGAAAATATATATACAAATTGCTCACTAGCAGACAAAGAAATACCAATAAAAGTAACCGCAATGTTTGATGGAGAAATAGACCAAGAAAAAGATTATGTTTTAAAAATAAAAGAAATAGAAGAACCAGATATATTGGAAGATTTGAAAGTGAAAATTAAAGTAGACGATGAAGAAGTTACTCAAGGAGAAGATGGAATGTATTTAGTAGAAGTAGATAATAGCCAAGATAACAGCTCATTATGGGCAGAAGTAACAACAGAAACATCACAAGTAAAAATAAAAGATACAAATGGAGAGACATCATATGATTCACCATCAAATCAGAAAAATATAAGTTTAAAAGAAAACATAACAGATGTTACTGTAACAGTAAAAAATGGAGCAGGGGAAGAAAAAGAATACATAGTAAGAATACAAAAGAGACAACCTGCAATAACTGGAAAAGTAATAACACAAGCATCAGATCAAGCAAATCAAACAGCAACAATAAAGGTATATAAAACATCAGACACGAGAAACGAAAATGATGCAGATAATCCAAGAGAGTTAATTAAAGAAATTGAGATAAAACTAGATGGAAGTTATACTTTAGACTTAAAACCAGATGAATATGACATAGTAGTAACAAAAACATCATACTTAGAATATAGATTGACAAATGTATTAGTAAAAGATGGAGAAACGATTGCTATAAATGATATCTATATCTATGCAGGAGATCTAGACGAAAATGGAGAAATAGAAATAGAAGATTTAACAAACATTATAGAAAACTATGGAGAAATAACACAAGATAACAAAGATGAAAAAGGAAAATATGACTTAAATGAAGATGGCATAGTAAACAAACTAGACAGAAACATCTTAAAAGAAAATTATGGAAAAACAAAAACAACAGAACAATGGGTAGATCCAAATCCATCGACAACAGCAAATTCAATAGTAACACACTCAACAGAATCAACATTAAGCTCAGAAGTTAAGTCTAAGGCAGTAGTGGAAGAAAATAAGGGTACAACAGGACAATCACAAATCTTTGTAAAACCATTAAAAGGACAATATACAATAACATCTGCATATGGAACAAGAACACATCCAACAACAGGAGAAGTAAAAAAACACACAGGAATAGATATAGCAGGAACACATCATGCAGAAGTATTGTCAATAGCAGATGGAGAAGTAACTTATGCAGGAGTACAAAAAGGATTTGGTAATAGTGTAGAAATTAAACATGTTGTGAATGGGGAAACAATATATAGTTTCTATGCACACTTATCAAAAATAGATGTACAAAAAGGTCAAAAGGTAAAACAAGGAGAAACAATAGGATTAGAAGGAGGAGACCCTAAGACAGATCAGAATGTAGGAAATTCAACAGGACATCATCTACACTTTGAGATAAGAAAAGCAAGTGGATATGGAAATGACATAGATCCAACAAAATACATATAGATGTTTTTTGGAACGGATAAAAAAATATCCGAAGCAATTATTCAGGGACAGAGTAAAAATATGCTCTGTCCTTATATTAATTTGGATAGATATGAAGTGAATCAAAAAAGAATAAAATTAATTCTATCAAAAATATTTTTATCAGTAAATTAAATTTTATACAAACCATAAATTAAATTATTCTTGAAAAGTATTGCAAAATATAGTAAAATAGGTAATATTAATTATAAATATTACCTATTTTTGTGGAGAAGAAAAAATATGAAGAATAAAGTATTAAAAACAATAAAAAAATACAATTTAATAGAAAATGGAGATAAACTAGTATTAGGAGTATCTGGTGGACCAGATTCCATAGCTATGCTTAATATTTTAAATGATTTAAGAATAGAAAAAGATATAGAATTAGATTTTAATATAGTAGTTGCACATATAAATCATATGATTAGAGATGAAGCAATTGAAGATGAAAATTTTGTTAAAAAATTTTGTGAAGAAAAAGGCATTGAATTTTATTCAAAAAGTATAGATGTAAAAAAACTTGCTAATACTAATAAAATAAGTACAGAAGAAGCTGGAAGAAATGCAAGATATGATTTTTTTGATGAAATCCTAGATTATACTAATTCAAATAAAATAGCTATTGCACATAATAAAAATGATAAATCTGAAACAATAATAATGAATTTTATGAGAGGTAGTGGAATTACAGGATTAAAAGGTATAGAACCAAAAAGAAAAAAATATATAAGACCATTAATTGAGTGTGAACGTACAGAGATTGAAAATTATTGTAAAGAAAAAAATTTAGATCCTAGAATTGATAAAACAAATTTTGAAAATGAATATACAAGAAATAAAATCAGGAATGTATTAATTCCGTATATAAAAAAGGAGTTTAATCCTAATATAATAAATACATTAAATAGATTATCTGAATTAGTAGGGGAAGAAGAGGAAGATATTGAAAAACAAGTAGAAAGAAATTTTGAGGATTTAAAATTAGTAGAAACTAAGAAAGAAATTGTTTTAGATTTAAAAAAATTTAATAAATTAGAAAAAGTAATAAAGTCTAGGCTTGTGTTATATACTATAATGAGTATTTTTGGTACTACAAAGGGAATTGAAAAAGTACATGTTGACGATATTATAAAACTTTGTGATAATAATATTGGAAAAAAATATTTAACT
>OGIL01000400.1_pt1 | contig 27330 bp, 24 predicted proteins | sample 1571751 | NCBI WGS metagenome assembly OGIL01 (sample SAMEA2581964, study PRJEB24529) | metagenome | biome: Human gut stool | place: China | collected 2011 | reverse complement strand
AAGTAGAAGTAGGCTCTGTATATAATCAGGCTTTAATGAAAAATTGGAATAAAGGATAAGATAAATATAAGATAAAAGATAGAATACGAAAGAGATTTCCTACATATTTATATAGAGAACAAAGAATGTATGACTATTAAGTCAGAGGAATGTATGAAAAAGTTATCTATTATATTAAAAACGCTTATAGCAGGATATATTATAACAGTTCTAGCCCTGCTTGTGCTTGCTTTCTGCCTGTATAAGTTCAGGGTGTCTGGTAATGTGATATCCATAGGGATTTATGTTACTTATGGGCTATCAGCTTTATGCGGAGGTCTCATTCTTGGCAAAGGCATGCAGCATAGCCGCCTTGTGTGGGGAGTACTGTATGGAATAATATATTTTCTTATATTATGTGTTGTTTCAATAATATTAAGCAGAGGAATATCATCAATAGATATGTCACAGATGGTTAAAGGCGCGATAGTATGCATACTTTGCGGTGCAATTGGAGGGATTGTATCTTAAATATGATTTTATAACGTGAATCTGAAATAAGAATCAGTAATAAGAATCAGTAATAGGATTCAGCAATAAGAATCAGAATATAAATTGAAGTATAGATTAAAATGAAAATCAGAATAAAAATTTAAAATAAAAAAAGGAAATAAGGTATCTGTGTTTAATACATTAAAAGTAGGCAGTTTTTGAATACATATTGAATACATAGGGAAAGAAGAGTTAATATGCCAATATATTCAAGTGAAGTAATAGAGGAAGTTGTATCGCGTAACGATATAGTAGATGTTATTTCAGGTTATATAAAGCTTAAGAAAAGTGGCAGTTCCTACGTAGGGCTATGTCCGTTTCATAACGAGAAGTCACCTTCTTTTTCTGTATCAGGAACAAAACAGATGTATCACTGTTTTGGATGCGGAGTCGGAGGCAATGTTATAACATTTGTTATGGAATATGAGAATTATACGTTTCCAGAGGCAGTAAAAATGCTGGCTGACAGGGCAGGTATAGCTCTACCTGTGATGGAATATTCAGGTGAAGACAGACGAGAACGGGATATTAAAACAAAGCTGTTAGAGATTAACAAGATAGCAGCAACATTTTACTATCATCAGTTAAAATCACCAGCAGGACAGAGTGGGTTGGATTATCTGAAAAAAAGACAGCTTTCAGACAAAACTATAAACACATTTGGCCTTGGATATGCGCCACAGCTTACAGGTGATTTATATAGAATGCTAAAGGAAAAAGGGTATGATGATGAGCTCTTAAAAGAGTCAGGTCTGTTCACTTATGAAAAGGGAATAAGGGAAAAGTTCTGGAACAGGGTAATATTTCCAATCATGGATATTAACAATAAGGTTATAGGCTTCGGTGGCCGTGTTATGGGAGATGGAAAGCCAAAGTATCTGAATTCTCCGGAAACAAAGCTTTTTGATAAAAGTAAGAATCTTTATGGACTTAATGTTGCAAGAAGTTCAAGAAAGAATAATCTTATAATATGTGAAGGCTATATGGATGTTATATCTATGCATCAGGCAGGCTTTAATCAGGCGGTAGCATCGCTTGGTACAGCACTCACACCTGGACATGCCCGTCTTATGAAAAGATATACAGATAATGTTCTTATAACTTATGATAGCGATGAAGCAGGGGTAAAGGCAGCTTTAAGAGCCATACCTATATTAAAAGAAGCAGGACTTTCTACTAAGGTTATTAATATGAGGCCATATAAGGATCCGGATGAGTTTATCAAGGCATTAGGAACTGAAGCATTTCAGGAGCGTATAGATAAAGCAGAAAACAGCTTTATGTATGAAATCGGTATTATAGAGAAGAATTATAACAGAAGTGACCCGGAGAGTGAGACAGCATTTGAAAGAGAAGTTGCTAATAAGCTTGTACAGTTTAATGAGAAGCTTGAAAGAGATAACTATATGAAAGCTGTCTGTCGTCAGTTTATGATACCAGAGGATGGTATGCGTGAAATGGTTATAAGGATAGGAAGCCAGGGCGGAATAATACCAAGACAGACACAGCCTGTCAGGCGGATGGAACCGGCAAGAAAGAAAAAGGAAGATGGAATAAGACAGGCAGAGAAGATTCTGCTTACGTGGATGATTGAGGATGGTGATATATATGATAAAGTCAGTGAATATATACAACCAGATGATTTTATAGATCCATTGTTTAAAGATGTTGCATCAAAGGTATATGAACAGTATGAAACAGGAAGTGTTAATCCGGCGGCTATTATTGGCTCATATAGCGATGGTGATATGCATAGTGAGATAGCGGCAATGTTCAGCGCCGAATTAAGCGAGTCGCTTAGTAAGTCAGAAAGAGAAAAAACACTTAATGATACAGTGCTAAGGGTTAAGAAGAGCAGCCTTGATTATAAGCTTGAACATGCAGCAGATGCAAAGACTATGCAGGATATCATAGGCAGACAGATGAAGTTAAATAATATTCACATTAGTTTATAATACATGCGAAAGGTGGACCATTGTAATGGCAGTAAAGAAGGAAAACTTAAACGAGGAAGAATTAAAGGAAACTAAGAAGACAACTAAAAAGAAAGCTGATGAAGCTGTGGCAGCAAAGAAGCCTAAGAAGTCAAAGAAGGAGGAAGCTGCACAGCCAGAGCTTTCAGAAGAGGAACAGGCAAGAATTATCCAGGAAAAATTCATGGAAAAGTGCAGGGGGATTCTTGCTATAGCCAGAAAGAAAAAGAATGTCCTTGATTATAAGGAGATTATGGATTATTTCCAGGATACAGATTTTGAAGCTGATAAGATGGAAAAGGTGTTCGAGTTTCTTGAAGGCTGCAATATAGATGTCAAGATTAATGATGATGATGGAGATGTAGAAGATGATATTATTCTTTCGGATGAAGATGATATCGATATAGAAAAGATAGATCTTTCTGTACCAGATGGAATCGGACTTGAAGATCCTGTAAGAATGTATCTGAAAGAAATAGGTAAGGTGCCTCTTCTTAGTGCAGAAGAAGAAATAGAATATGCACAGAGAATGGAAGAGGGTGACGAGGAAGCCAAGAAGAGACTAGCGGAAGCCAACTTACGTCTTGTTGTAAGTATTGCAAAGCGTTATGTCGGAAGAGGCATGCAGTTCCTTGATCTTATCCAGGAGGGTAACTTAGGTCTTATCAAAGCTGTTGAAAAGTTTGATTATCGTAAAGGATATAAGTTCTCAACATATGCAACATGGTGGATAAGACAGGCTATTACAAGAGCTATAGCTGATCAGGCACGTACTATCCGTATACCTGTTCATATGGTAGAAACTATTAACAAGCTTGTAAGAGTACAAAGACAGCTTTTACAGGAGCTAGGAAGAGAACCATCTCCAGAAGAAATAGCAGAGACTATGGATATTCCGGTTGAAAGAGTAAGAGAAATCCAGAAGATATCACAGGAGCCTGTATCGCTTGAAACACCTATAGGTGAAGAGGAAGACAGCCATCTTGGGGACTTTATACAGGATGATAATGTTCCGGTTCCAGCAGAAGCCGCAGCTTCAACACTTCTTAAGGAACAGCTTGTAGAGGTGCTTGGAACACTTACAGACAGAGAACAGAAAGTATTAAGACTTCGTTTTGGCATGGACGATGGAAGAGCAAGAACTCTTGAAGAAGTTGGTAAGGAATTCAATGTTACAAGAGAGCGTATAAGACAGATTGAAGCTAAGGCGTTAAGAAAGTTAAGACACCCAAGCAGAAGCCGCAAGCTTAAGGATTATCTTGACTAATCAATATCCAGAAATATATTTAAGGATAGAATTCAATAATAAAAACATGAATATAGATTTCTATTTATGATTATGTCGGGATAAAGGATGATTTATATAGTATAATAAATCAACAGGAAAAATGTATGAACAATATTATTAATATATCAGAAAGGCTGAAATGTGTTGCCAGTCTTGTTAATAAAGGTGCAAGGGTGGCTGACATTGGCACGGATCACGCATATCTTCCTATATATCTTGTTCAGAACGGGATAAGTAATAAAGTATATGCGTGTGATGTAAGAAAAGAACCACTGAGGCGTGCAAAGCTTCACATTGATGAATATGGTCTTTCAGATAAGATAACTACAAAGCTTTGTGATGGGCTCAAAGGGATTAATAAAGGTGATGTTGATACAGTAACGATATGTGGCATGGGTGGAAAGCTCATGAAGAATATATTAAAAGCAGGTATAGACAAGCTGGGGGATAATACACAGCTTGTCTTATCTGCACAGTCAGAACTAAAGGATTTTAGAAAATACCTTCTGGAAACAGGCATAGATATTAAGTCAGAACATATGCTTTTAGAAGATGGCAAATATTATTTTATATTTGACTGTGTATACAACACACAAGATGAATATTATCTAAATGTAACTAATATTCAACAAAATAACATTTATGAAAATGCAGCTTCTGCAGGTGATATTCATAATAATAATATTTATAACAATGATAGTCATAAGGAAGATTATGACAAGGAAGATAATGATAAGAAAAATGATGATAAGAAAAAGATAACAGCCTACGCAGAGGAAGAATTAAGATATGGAAGATATCTTTTGGATAATAAGTCAGAGGTGCTTTATGAATATCTTAATAAGGAACTGACAAGCTGTAACAATATTAGAAATAGTCTTATTAATAATAAGGAACAGTCAATATCGATAAAGAGCAGAATACATGCTATAGATGAAGATATTGCTGTTATTAATAAGGCATTAGGAAGATGGAAGGAGTAATAATAATGCTTTTATCGCAGATGGCAGCAGATGCTGCAAAGGATTACAAGTATGATATTATTCTTGCCAATGTAAATGGCAGGCTTACAGAGATATCAGATATGGATATAACTGATGAAAAAGTGGAATTCATTACAGTAGGAAAGGCAGTGGGAAATGAGGCATATAAAAGAAGTGTTCTTCTTTTAATGCTAAATGCAATACATAAGCTGGATACAGGTAATAAGATTAAAAGAGTTTCAGTTGAATTCTCGCTTAGTAAAGGTCTTTATTGTGATATAAAAGGAGATTTTGTAATCACACAAGAATTTCTTAATGATGTGAAAGAACTTATGAGAGCCGATGTTAAGAAAAATCTGCCTATTAAGAAGCAGGGAATGAAGACATCAGAGGCTATTAAGCTGTTCAAGAAGTTCGGAATGGAAGATAAGACACAGTTATTCAAATATAGAATTAGTTCTTATGTTAATGTATACAGCATAGAGGGTTATTACGATTACTTCTATGGTTATATGGCAGCTAATACAGGAATATTAAAGACATTTGACATATTCCAGTATGACAAGGGGTTTGTTCTCCAGTTACCAACTAAAGAGAATCCTGAAATAGTGCCGGAATTTGCACCACAGGCTAAGCTTTTTAATGTACTTATGGAAAGAAGCGAGTGGGCAGATATGCTTGGTGTTGATACAGTTGCATCATTGAATAAGCATATAATAAGCGGGGATATTAATTCACTTATTCTTGTTCAGGAAGCATTACAGGAGCAGAAGATTGTTGAGATTGTTAATCAGATAAAAGAAAGGGAAGGCGTTAAATTTATTATGATAGCCGGACCATCATCATCTGGCAAGACAACATTTTCACACAGATTGTCAATACAGCTTCGTGCAAGTGGATTTAAGCCACACGCAATTGGTGTTGATAATTATTTCGTTGAGAGGGAGCAGACACCTGTTGATGAAAATGGAGAGTACAATTTTGAGGATATTCATGCGATAGACATAAAGCTTTTTAATGACCATATGAATGCACTGCTTAGAGGGGAAAAGGTCGAGATACCTCAGTTTAACTTTCTTACAGGTAGAAAAGAGTACAATGGTGAATATATACAGCTTGGGGAAGAGGATATCCTTGTCATTGAAGGAATACATTGCCTTAATGATGAATTATCCTACGCACTTCCAGTTGAAAGCAAGTTTAAAATCTATATAAGTGCGCTTACACAGCTAAATGTTGATGAGCACAACAGAGTAGCAACAACTGATGGACGTCTTATAAGGCGTATGGCAAGAGATTATAGGACAAGAGGCGCTTCAGCTAAAAAAACACTTTCTATGTGGGATTCAGTAAGAAAAGGTGAGGAAAAGAATATATTTCCTTACCAGGAAGAAGCAGATGCTATGTTTAACTCAGCACTTGCATATGAATTATGTGTTTTAAAGCCGATAGTAGAGCCGTTGCTATTCTCAATAACAGAGGATGACCCGGAATATCAGGAGGCAAAGAGACTGTTAAAGTTCTTAGCGTACTTCCTTCCTTGTCAGTCAGGCAATGTTCCAATCAACTCTATAATGAGAGAGTTTATTGGTGGGGGATGTTTCAGAGTATAATAAAAAATAAGTGCTTAAGTTGTTAGTGGAAGAATACTCGGTCACAACCGACTCGGTTGTGACCGAGTATTATTTTTGAATAAATTAACGGCAAAAACTATATAAATTGATATATAGCTGTATATACTATTTTTTAAATGAATTCTTATATTCCCTTGACATTTCAAAAAGTTCATTAACATATCCTGGGGTTTTATTATCAATATTTTTCTTGATTTCACTTAATATGTCTATATAGTCACCAAGCAGTACGCTTATATCTTGTGAGTTAGAAGCACATATCTGGTCCCACATTTCAGGAGATGAAGCAGCTACCCTTGTCATATCGCGAAAGCTTCCAGCTGCTAATTGCTGCATATGCTTGTCGTCATCGTCCTGTTCAGATACGAGCTTTACAAGTGCTGTTGATATAAGATGTGGAAGGTGGCTTATGGCAGCTACACTTTTATCGTGGATTGTATAGTCCATGATAATCGGATTAGCTTTCATATCACACACAAGTGCTTTGAAGCGTTCAAGCTGTTCTTTAGTAGTTTTTGATGTTGGTGTGATAACATAGCGGGCATTTTTCATTATTGCGGAAGATGAGTTGACATAACCTGTGAGCTCTGAACCAGCCATAGGATGACCACCAATAAAAACATCTTCCATATCAAGTTCTTTAACAGCGTTATGTATAGAAGTCTTAACACTTCCGACATCAGTTATAATACAACTTTTTTTCACAATGCTTTTTAATTGTTTAAGATAATCATTCATAGTTATAACAGGTGTACATAGTATTATAAAATCACAATCAGATAATCTGTTATCAACAGAGTCAAGAACTTCGTCTACAACTCCATCTTTTTTAGCTTCATATACAGGTCCAAGCCTTCTGCTTGTAGCTATAATAGTATAATTGCTGCCTGATTCCTTAAGTGAATGTGCTATAGAGCCTGCAATAAGACCGAAGCCTATAAAACCAACTTTGCAATCCATAATATATTTAACCTCGTTTCTTTGTTTCGTTTAATTCAGTAAAATAAATGTTTTGAAATATTTTTAATGAGTTTAACACTTTAAAGCGGTAATGTAAAGGGATACGACTTATAAAATACTTTATTTTATAGATGTCAATATATTGTTTGATATATAAAATATTCTATTTGTTGACAATATGTTGCTACTGTGTTATAAATATATTATCAATATGCATAACGATAATAATTTAGAAGGAGAACAGCATATATGCGATAGTATAATGAGTGAGCGATTCATTAAATAAAGACACGAATACTGACAGTTATAGAGCAGTTAATGACAATTCTTATGCTTATGATTTTTTATCGGCAGTCCACAATAATCCCAATCTTGCATTACAGTATGATAAATTTAAAAGAAGCAGCTTTTTTAATAAGGTTTGGGCTGATAGATTTAATGATTATATCAGCAAAAAAAAGACGCTTCCATTGTTGTATGATCCATTTTTTAAAAAGCTTTTCAATGGAGATGAACACAGAGAGAGACTATCAAGACTTGTAAGCAGCATCATAGGACAAAAAGTTACGGTTATTGATATACTACCATCTGAAAGTTCATGTTTTGAAGATTCATTTATAATAATGGATATGATAGTACGGCTGTCGGATGGAAGTATTGCCAATATTGAAGTTCAGAAAATAGCAGCATTATTTCCAGGGGAAAGACTTAGCTGCTACTCGGCAGATGCAATTATGAGACAATATCACAGACTATCATCTTCATCAGCGTTAGCACAATATAATAGTAGTATACATGATAATACAATGAATGAGAATGTTCAGACGATAGAACATAAGACATTTTCTTACAAGGATATGAAAAATGTGCATACTATTGTATTGTTTGAAAACAGCAATTCTAATCTTATAAGTCCAATAGATTCCAGGTTATATTTTCATGTTGGAACAACACGTTTCAATACTCAGATAGATTTCCCATTATTACAGCACTTTCATATGATTAGTCTTGACACATTTAGAAAATACAGATATTCTGATATTATAAAAGGAAACGTTAATATTACGAAATATGATTATGATGAGAGCATGTATGATACACCATTGACTTCTGATATGCTTCGTGATAGAGATGGCATATCTTTCACTTTTTGTGACAGAATCAGTGGAAGATGCATTAGCTATCCAGAAAGTATTTCCAGAATTATCGCAGATATTTGATGAGATGAACGAATATCTTGCAAAACCAGAGGAGGTGCTAAGTATGTTTTCAGAGGCATTGAGAATACTTAATCACAATACAGCAGTACTTATGGTGGATGAATATAGAAAAAAATATCAGGAGATGGAAAATAATCTGAAGAAGGAAATTCAGGAAAAACAAAAGATACTTGATAGCCAGAAGAAACAGTTGGATAGCCAGAAGGAACAATTAGACAGCCAGAAGGAACAGTTGGATAGCCAGAAGGAACAGTTGGATAGCCAGAAGGAACAGCTAGATATTCAGAAGGAACAGTTTAGTATAAAAAAAGAACAATATGAAGAACAACATTCAAAAGATTTAGAAAGAATAGCTGAACTTGAAGCAATGCTAAAGGAAAAGTAAAGAAATAGATTAAGATCAAGTATGGTATTGCCTTGATAAAGGTGAGATACAGATTAAAGATGAGGGGTAAGTAAGCGGATAGATATGTACAGTTAATGATGACTTTGCATACTATCCGCTTATATTGTGTAGGATTATTGAAATGTGAAAATTTTGTGAAAATTCTGGTTGATAAGAGCATATAAAGAAGTGGTCAGTTATTGACAAATCCTTTCATTGTGATAATATTTGAAAGTGAGTAAATATGTGATTGAAAGCACCGGAAGAGCATAGCCGGTGCAGGAATGAGGTTTTAAGATGGCTAATACAACAACTTATAATCCCAAGTCTATCGAGCCAAAGTGGCAGAAGTATTGGGCAGAACATGAAACATTTAAAACAGATGTATGGGACTTTTCAAAGCCAAAGTACTATGCACTTGATATGTTCCCTTATCCATCAGGAGTAGGTCTTCATGCAGGTCATCCAGAGGGATATACAGCTACAGATATCACTTCACGTATGAAGAGAATGCAGGGATACAATGTACTTCATCCAATGGGATATGATTCATTTGGACTTCCAGCTGAACAGTATGCTGTTAAGACAGGTAACAATCCTAACGGATTTACACAAAAAAATATAGAAACATTCACTAAGCAGCTTAAGGAGCTTGGTTTTGATTATGACTGGAGCAAGACTTTAGCAACAAGTGATCCTAAGTTCTATAAGTGGACACAGTGGATATTCAAGCAGTTATATCTTGATGGTTATGCTAAGTATATAGATATGCCAGTGAACTGGTGTGAAGAACTTGGTACAGTTCTTTCAAACGATGAAGTTATTGATGGTAAGTCAGAGCGTGGCGGATATCCTGTTGTAAGAAAGAATATGAAGCAGTGGGTTATTGATCAGGTAGCATTTGCAGATAAATTACTTGAGGGACTTGAACATATCGACTGGCCAGAATCAACTAAGGAAATGCAGAGACACTGGATAGGCAAGTCAGAAGGTGTTGAAGTTGACTTTAAGATTGATGGTGGTGGAGATTTCTCTATCTTTACTACTTGTATTGAAACTATATATGGTATTACATTTATGGTACTTGCACCAGATGGAGATATCGTTAAGGAGCTGATGCCAAGAATCCAGAACAAGGAAGAGGTTGAAGCTTATATAGCAGAGACAATCAAGAAGAATGATATGGATAGAACAGAGCTTAACAAGACTAAGTCAGGCTGCGTTCTTGAAGGAATATATGCAATTAACCCGGTAAATGGCAAGAAAGTTCCTATATACATAGGTGATTTCGTTCTTGCCAACTATGGTACTGGTGCTGTTATGGCAGTTCCAAGCCACGACCAGAGAGACTTTGAGTACTCAGAGGCACACAATATTCCTAGAATACAGGTTATTGATGGCGCTGATGTATCAGAAAAGGCATTTGAAAAGTATGATTACCTTGGCAAGGGCTGCAAGCTTATCAACTCAGAGGAATTCACAGGCCTTACAGTAGAAGAAGCTAAGGAAGCTATTACTCAGAAGCTTGAAAAAATGGGCGTAGCAAGAAGAAAGGCTAACTACCATTTCAGAGAGTGGATATTTGCAAGACAGAGATACTGGGGTGAACCAGTGCCTATCGTATATCTTGAAGATGGACAGATTCACGTTCTTGATGATGATGAACTTCCACTTATCTTACCAGAACTTGAAGATTACAAGGGCAAAAATGGACAGGCTCCACTTGAAAATGCAGCAGAATGGAAGCAGTATGAACATAATGGACTTAAGGGTAAGAGAGAAACTTCAACAATGCCAGGTTCGGCAGGTTCAAGCTGGTATTATATGAGATATATTGACCCAGATAATGATAAGGAACTCTGTGATCCGGAACTTCTTAAGCACTGGCTTCCAGTTGACCTTTATATAGGTGGACCAGAGCATGCAGTTGGACATCTTATGTATTCAAGAATATGGAACAGATATCTATATGATAAAGGCATATCACCAGTTGCTGAGCCATTCCAGAAGTTAGTCCACCAGGGTATGATTCTTGGTTCAAACGGTATCAAGATGGGTAAGAGATTCCCAGAATTCGTTATTAACCCAAGTGATATCGTAAGAGAGTATGGTGCTGATACTTTAAGACTTTACGAAATGTTCATGGGTCCTCTTGAAGCTTCTAAGCCATGGAGCCAGCAGGGTGTTGAAGGTGCAAGAAGATTTATCGGTAAGGTATGGAACTTCTTTACAACTGAAGGTAATGTTGTTGATGAGGATGTTAAGGAACTTGAAAAGGTATATAACCAGACAGTTAAGAAGGTTACAGATGACTTTGAAAAGCTTGGCTTTAACACAGCTATCAGCCAGATGATGATATTTATGAATGCTGCAACTAAGCTTGGCAAGTGTTCAAGAGAATACGCAGAAGGATTTATAAAGATGTTCTCTTGTATCTGCCCACACGCAGGTGAGGAAATGTGGAGCCGCCTTGGCCATAACGATACAATAGCTTATGAAAGCTGGCCAACATACGATGAGGAAGCTTGCAAGGAAGACACTGTAGAGATTGGTGTTCAGGTAAATGGTAAGGTTAAAGGAACTATTTCTATTGCAGTTGATGAGGCTAAGGAGTCAGTTCTTGAAAAGGCTAAGAAAGCAGTAGAAGGCAAGATTACAGGTAATATAATTAAGGAAATCTATGTACCTGGCAAGATTGTAAATATTGTTGCAAAATAAAAGCTATATTGCAGGTTTTGCATATATTCACATAACATGAATTTTACTATAAAATATGGCCCTAATTGTAAAATGTCAATTAGGGTCATATTCACATGTAAGCTAATCAATCATTCTGGTATATTTCCACCTGGAACTATCTGCTTATATATCATTTCACAATCCTGCTTTGTAAATTGTATACCAGCCTGTTTTGCCTTCTGGCTTAATGCGAATACAAGTGGAAGCAGTTCTTCCTTACTTTTTCCTTTGGATAGTGTCTTGAATTCATTTAATAGCAGCTGCTTTCTAAAATCAGTTTCTGACATAACTATATTCTTACCTCTGTCAATATGTTTACATATATAGATATGAAGTGAGTAGAACAAATATGTATATTTGTTAGCAGTTTAACAGCCAGATTCATCATCTGGATTCATTCTGGCTTACATTAAAGTCGAGAGAATCAAGTTGTTTTATATATTCGTTATACAGATCTTTCTGGTTGGAATTCATAATATTTCCAAGCATGTCAGAAGCATTTATGGAACTGTTACTGTTGCTTTTATAGTTATTGTTTCCATCGTTATTATTTTTATCGTTATGAATTTCATCGTTATTGCTAGAAGAGTTATTGCTGGAAGAGTTATTAAATATATCCATCATATTAAACATATCAGACATTTTGTTTAAGTTTCTGTATGTATTAATCATATTTACTATATTTCCAGAACAATAAGTTTTTACTGTATTTATAAGCTGTTCGTTTCCAAGTATTTCGCTTATGGGAGTGTTGAAGTTTATACCACTGCTGTTACAGCAGGATTTAAATATGTTACAGTTGATGGGTGAACTATAGAAACGTATCGTGTTTTTAAGTTCACTGGTACGGATAAGAGTGGAAATACTGCGTTGCATATTGTATTCCATAAAGGGAAGAATAGCTTTAAGAAGCTGGATATAATCAGGCTGGGTTATCATATCAAATTCTGTCATGGGAATCGACTTAGACATAATATACAGTAGTCCTATATTGATTTATATAAATATATTCAGAAAAACTAAGCATATGACATCAATAGATTAAATATAAGCAGTTTTAAGGCAGCTGCAGACAATAAAAAGCAGCCATATAGCTTTACACCTGTAGATAATGTGAATAATGCGTGCTTATAAATCAATGGCAAAATATGAAGCAGGTGTATGCAATATGGCTGTAATAAAATATTATATCAGTAGATAAGAATTATTCAGGCAAATGCAGTCTAGCAGCCACAGCCGTTATTGCATCCGCAGCCACCATTGCAGCCACATCCACCAAAGCCTAATGCATTGCCGCAGTCACCGCAGCCTCCACATAAGAGAAGAAGGCAGATAAGCCAGATACAGTTATTGTTTCCACAGCCGCCACATCCACCGCAGCCGTTATTGCATCCGCAGCCATTGTTATCAAAAAGAAGTAAGAGAATAATAAGCCAGATGCAGTTGTTTCCACCACAACCACAATCTCCACATCCGTTGCATCCTCCGCAGTTTGTTGCTGCTAAATCACTCATAAAAAATCCTCCGATTAAAACATTTACAATACAATAATATGAATGCAGGCTTGTTAGTGTTACTTATTTTTTTTGAAATATTGCAATATTTATAAAATTATTATATCATCAAGGGGTATGTGTGTTCAGACTATACAGATACATAGATAGGAGCGTAAGGATATGAAAGTATCAGTTATTATTCCTTCACTGAATCCGGATGACAAGCTGGTTACAGTAGTGGATTCACTTGTAAAGAAGGGATTCAAGGATATAATATTAGTTAATGACGGAAGTGACAAGAGTCATATGTGGCCTTTTGAAAAAGTGGGTACGTATGATGAATGCACAATTCTTACTCATGAAGTTAATAGAGGAAAAGGAAGAGCTTTAAAAACTGCCTTTGAATATTGTATAAAAAACAGGGAAGGTTATATTGGAGTAGTTACAGTAGATGGTGATAACCAGCATCAGGCTGACGATATAATGAACTGTTGTGAAGCTATGGCCTCGCAGGATAAGGTTGTACTTGGAGTAAGAACATTTGATGGAGATGATGTTCCTTTTAAAAGCCGGTTTGGCAATAACCTTACAAGCTTTGTGTTTAAAGCTATATGTGGACTGGCTATATCGGATACACAGACAGGATTAAGAGCCATACCTTATAAGTTTCTACAGACCTTTTGTGATATTGAAGGGGAACGTTTTGAATATGAAACAAGAATGCTTCTGGAGTTTAAGAGGTCATCGATACCTTATATGGAGGTGCCCATTAAGACTGTTTACATAGAAGAAAATGCATCTACGCATTTCAATCCAGTTAAGGATTCAATAAAAATATATAAGGTCATATTCAGATATACTTTTTCGGCAACAGCGTTAAAGTATGTGCTAAGCTCACTTGCATCGTGGGTTATAGATAATTTAATATTTAATTTACTTGATATTTTTCTTGTTATGTTTACAATATCATTAAGGCTGCTGTTCAGCACAGTTTTGGCAAGAATAATATCATCTGTATTTAATTTTACAATGAACAGAAAACATGTATTTAAGTCAGATAAAGATGTTAAGGCAGCAGCAGTAAGATATTATATACTGTGGTTCTGCCAGATGGCAGTATCATATCTTTTCGTCTTTTTGTTTACTAAAATGCTTATGCTTGGTACTACAGCAGTAGGTATAACCAAGATAATTGTAGACGTTGTTTTGTTCGTTGTGAGCTACAATATACAGAAAAGATGGGTATTTAAATAAATTTTATTAGAATGAGGAAAATGATGAAAAAGAATGTATTAAAATGGTTAGGCCGGGTTGGTGCTACTTTGCTTACGACAATAGTGATTCTTGTTGTCGGTCTGTATGGTGTTATGGCTATGCTTGCATGGGGACCATCAAAAGTTGCAAAGAAACAGTTTATTATGTCACTACAGGAGACAGGAGAGCTTGGTTTTATGGCTAACTGGTTTTGCTCACAGGAAGAAATCGACAAGATAAAAGAAGAGAATTCGGTTAAAGATACAACAGATATAACAGATTCAAGCCTTGTTGTAATAGGCAATTCTGAAACAAGTGATGAAGAGGATCTTTATGTGGTTGATATAAAGGCAGAAGCTTACAGTGGAAAACTTATGGTTATAAAGGATCCATCAAGACTTTTTGTTGGTACTGTTCCAGAGTTTAAGCTTGAAAAGGGCTGGACAGTTTCAGAGATAGCACAAAGATATGATGCAGTTGCAGGTATCAATGGTGGAGAGTTCGTAGATTCAACACCACAGACAGCGATGCCTATAGGACTTGTTATGGTTGATGGCAATGTCTTAAAAGGAACTGCCGGTGAAATGTATCATGTTACTGGAATAACGTTTGATAACAAGCTTGTTATGGGTAATATGACAGCTGCAAAGGCACAGGAGCTTGGAATAAGAGATTGTGTCAATGTAAGTAGTGATATAGGTCCATTTCTGATTATCAATGGAGAAGCACAGGATGTTGATGGCGTTGGTGGTGGACTTAATCCGCGAACAGCTATAGGACAGAGAGCTGATGGTGCCATCCTTCTTCTTGTTGTTGATGGAAGACAGGTTACAAGCCTTGGGGCTTCATTCTCTGATCTTCAGGATATAATGCTTCAATATGGGGCGGTAAATGCATCTGCTATGGATGGAGGAACATCAACACAGATGTATTATAATGGTGAGGTTATCAATAAGCCATATTCACCAACAGGTCCAAGAACACTTCCAACAGCGTTTTTGATTAAGTAAATGTGATAATGGAATGGAGAATATATGTCAGATATGAATAACAACGTAAAAGATAATAATAAGAATCCTTTTAAAAGACTTTCTTCATTTAAGAAATTCCTGATAATATATGCATCTGCATTGATAGTTATAATAGCTGCTGCATTAGTGATTTTACATGGTTTTCTTAAGGATTATGAGTCAGGACGTCCGGCTAATACGATGGATACGCTTGTTGCCCATATTGAAAAGGGAAATGTCGGAGAGTGGATTAAGAAAAGTGGATTACTCGGTGAATTTGAAACAGAAAGTATAGTATCAGATTATTTTAGAGATACATTTGAAGGAAAACAGATAAGCTATAAGAAAAAGGCTGGAGAGTATTCAGAAAGCACACCTGTGTATGTTTTGTATGCAGATGATGATAAAATAGCAAGTGTGAGTCTTGATGAAAGCAGGAAAAATGCACATAAGTTCACAGAATGGAAGCTTTCTTCCATCAACTTTAATGTTAATGCACAGGACAAGAGCCATGCGGTTAAAGTTACAGTACCAAAGGGAAGTGATGTAGAACTGAATGGTGTAAAGGTATCGTCAGACTATATAACAGGTGAGAGCAGCGTGGATTTGTGTAAGCATGTATCCGACTATGTGGATACACCAGTTAATGATATATATGAAATTACAGGTCTTTTTTCAGCTCCAGACGTTAAAGTGTATTCATCTGGAAAAGAACTTTCTACAGAGCTTGATAAAGAGGGCTATGTTGCATATTATCCTGGTGATGATTCTTTGCTTGAAGAGGAAAAACAGCATATATTGCTTGTTGCTGAGAACTATGGAAAGTATATGATCAACAGAGGCAGCCTTACAACTTTGTCTGGTTATATGATTGGAACTGCTAAAGAATATATGAGTGATATTCCGGCTATAGATGTTTATCTTATAGGAAGGACATTCACATACAATATAACTGATGAAAATATAAGTAATTTCAGAAAATATTCTGATGATTGTTATTCATGCAACGTGGATTACAAGCTTAATGTAAACTGGTCATCGGGAAGTACTACATATGATATTGCATTAACTTACATATTCGTAAAACAGGATGGTAAGTGGATGTTAGCAGACTTTAAGATCAGATAAGAGGATTGTAACAATGTCATCTAAAAATAAACGTAATTTTATTCTGCAGGGTTCCATACTTGCAATGGCTGGAATATTTGTAAGAATAATAGGAATGGTATATAGAATTCCAGTCCTGAATATTATAGGAAGTGAAGGAAATGGAATATACGGAACAGCATTTAATGTATACAATATAATGCTTGTTCTTTCATCATATGGACTTCCTATGGCAGTATCAAAGCTTGTTTCTGCAAGATTTACAAAGAAAAAGTATAAGAGTGCTGCTAAAGTACTCAGATGCTCAGTAATCATAGGAGTTATCACGGGTGGAGCAGCTGCGCTTCTTGTATTTTTTGGAGCTGGCTTTATAGAAAATGTCGTATATGGTGGTGGTATACCTGGACTTGCGATTCCATTAAGAGTACTGGCACCAACTATATTTCTTGTTGCAATATTAGGGGTGCTAAGAGGGTTCTTCCAGGGACAGGGAACTATGATACCGACAGCTGTTTCACAGATTATAGAACAGCTGGTGAATGCTGTGGTGAGTATTGCGGCTGGATATATGCTTATGAAAGCATATGCATCAGCAAGCAATACCTCAGCATATGGAGCAGCAGGAAGTACATTGGGAACTGCGATGGGAGCTTTGACGGCTCTTGCGTTCTTTATATTTCTGTATATGTTGTACCGTCCTAAGTTTATGAGAATGGTGGCAAGGGATAATAGTCCTGATTGGAGAGATACTAACCAATATATATATAAGACTATTATTATAACTATGCTGCCTATTATTCTTAGTCAGACATTTTATCAGATAAGTGCTCTTTTAGATGATGTTTTGTTTAGTAATATAATGGTTGTAAGAGGTTCATCAGCTAATATTACAAGGGATCTTGGTAATTTCAGCTCAAGTTATACACTTCTTATAAGTATACCGCAGGGTATAGCTTCAGCACTTTCAGCATCGATGCTTCCAAGTATTGTGGCCTCTTATACAACAGGGGATAAGGAGAGTATATATTCAAAGCTGACAAAGACATTAAAGACTAATATGTTTGTTGCTGTACCTTCATTTATAGGATTATTTACGATTGGTGAGTCGATTATCAGGCTTTTGTTTGCAAGATATGATAGCGTGCAGGGTGGCATGATGTTAAAGCTTGGAGCTGTTGCTATAGTTTTTTATACACTTTCCACAGTCACAAGCTCAGCACTTCAGGCAGTTGATAAAGTGAAATCTCCGATGTATCATTCATTTATATCACTTGTTGTTCATATAGTGCTTGTAGTAGTGTTGTTATTCACAACAGATCTTGGAATATATGCTCTTGTTATAGGTAATGCTTCATTTCCTGTTATTATATTTATATTGAATCTTATAACATTGTACCGGGAAGAGGGTTACAGGCTGCCTGTTATGAAGATATTTGCAAGACCATTTATATGTTCAGCATTTATGGGAGTGTTCACAATATTATCATATAATATGATGTATAATGCTACATCATCAAATGCTATTTCAGTTATTGTTGCACTTTTTGTTGCACTTGTAACATATTTTGGCTTATATGGAATTATACTAAAGAAATTTAGAGGCGTTTTATAGTTATGTGATGTTTATGGTGAAAGAATTTCTGACCATGGCATCGGTTAAAGGATTGGAAAGAGAGGAAAGACATGCAGAATAAATTCACAGACCAGGCAAGAAGAGTTCTTGAACAGGCTGCATTTGCTGCAGAGGTTAATGGACATTGTTATATAGGCTCGGAGCATTTGCTGCTTGGACTTATACAGGTAGAGGACTGCCTGGCAGGTAAGGTTCTTTTAAACAATGATGTTACAGAGAATAAGGTGCTTAATCTTATATATCAGCTTATAGCCCCTGATTGCGCAGTCAGCGTTAAGGAGCCGGCAGCATATACTCCAAGAGTAAAAAAAATTCTTGTAAATGCAGGTAATGAAGCGGCAAGATTCAAGGCAGACAGCATAGGAACTGAGCATATATTGATAGCTATGTTAAAGGAAACCGATAGTGTTGCATCAAGACTTCTTAATACTATGGGTGTATCTGTTAAGAAAATATATACAGAGCTTCTTGAAGGCATGGGAGAGGATGTATCACGTTTACGTGAGGATTTCCAGAATGGACGTATCAGGCAGAAGGATAAAAGGGCAACTGCCATGCTGGATCAGTATAGCAGGGATCTGACAGAGCTTGCAAGACAGAAAAAACTGGATCCTGTTATAGGAAGAGATGCAGAAATCCAGAGAGTTATCCAGATATTATCAAGAAGGACAAAGAATAATCCATGCCTTATAGGCGAACCGGGAGTTGGTAAAACAGCTGTTGTAGAGGGGCTTGCTTTACGTATAGTGGAAGGAGAAGTCCCTGAAACTATCAAGGATAAAAGACTTGTTACACTTGATTTATCAGGCATGGTTGCAGGTTCTAAGTACAGAGGTGAATTCGAGGAAAGGATAAAGAGAGTTATAGCTGAGGTAAGAAATGCTGGCAATGTGATTCTTTTCCTTGATGAGATTCATACAATTATAGGTGCAGGCGGCGCTGAAGGTGCTATAGATGCATCTAATATATTAAAGCCTTCACTTGCAAGAGGAGAACTTCAGCTTATAGGTGCAACAACACTTGAAGAATATAGAAAACACATAGAAAAGGATGCAGCGCTTGAAAGACGATTCCAGCCCGTTAAGGTAGAAGAACCAACAGAAGAAGAGGCTGTTGATATTCTTATGGGACTTAAGAGCAGGTATGAGGAACATCATAGTGTTAAGATAACGGATGAGGCTGTTAAGGCAGCAGTCAGGTTGTCTAAAAGATACATCAATGACAGGTTCCTTCCAGATAAGGCTATTGATCTTATAGATGAGGCATCATCAAGAACAAGGCTTTTAGCATATGCTGTACCAGCAGATATTAAAAAACTTGAAAAACAGATTGAAGAGCTGTCACAGGAAAAGGAAGCTGCGATAAAGAAAGAAAAATATGATGAAGCCTCTGATATAAAGAAACAGCAGACAAGAAAAAAGACAAGGCTTGAAAAGCTTAAGAATAAGTGGAGAGAACAGATGGATACATCTGAGCTTGTTGTTGATGAAGATATTATCGCAAAGACAGTTGCCATGTGGACAAAGATACCTGTCACAAAGATTGCAGAGGCTGAATCAGAGAAGCTTATTAATCTTGAACAGACACTTCATAACAGGGTTATAGGACAGGATGAGGCTGTAAGCGCAGTTGCCAAAGCGATAAGAAGAGGAAGAGTAGGACTTAAGGATCCTAACAGGCCAATAGGGTCATTCCTTTTCTTAGGACCTACAGGTGTTGGTAAGACAGAACTTTCAAAGGCACTTGCTGATGCGATGTTTGGAACAGATAATTCACTAATAAGGGTTGATATGTCTGAATATATGGAAAAGCATACAGTATCTAAGCTTATAGGTTCACCTCCAGGATATGTCGGATATGATGAAGGTGGACAGTTAAGCGAAAAGGTAAGAAGAAATCCGTATTCTGTAGTGCTTTTTGATGAAGTTGAGAAAGCCCATCCGGATGTGTTTAATGTGCTTCTTCAGGTACTTGATGATGGACACATAACAGACTCAACAGGAAGAGTAGTCGATTTTAAGAATACGGTGATTATTATGACATCAAATGCGGGTGCGGAAAACATAGTTGCACCTAAATCTCTTGGTTTTGCTTCATCGTCTACAGATGAACAGATTCACGATGATATGAAGAATAAGGTTATGGATGAGGTCAGGAGAATGTTCAGACCAGAGTTCTTAAACCGAATAGATGACATTATAGTATTCCATATGCTTAAGAAAGAACAGATAGGACAGATAGTTGATATTATGATGAAAACTATCAACGACAGGATTATGGAACAGATGAAGCTTTCTGTAGAACTTGATGATGATGCTAAAGCATATATTGTTGACAAAGGATATGATGCAAAATATGGAGCACGTCCATTAAGAAGAACTATCCAGAATGAGATTGAAGATGAGCTTGCAGAAAGAATTCTTGAAGGAAAGATAAAGGCTGGTAACAGAGTATTAGTTACAGTTAAAGATAAGAAGCTTGATTTTGTTTTGAAAAGAGGATATAACAGATAAAAGTTAACAAATAATACTAGTAAAATACTAGCACTTTTATACAATTTGATGTATAATCAGAATATGAATAATTATTATGTTTCTTAAAGTAATCTATTGGTTATATTTGTGATACATAATAAAATCGTAAAAAACGCAGGAGGACAATAATATGCCAGTAATTAATGAGTTGATTCGTTCAGAAAAGGATGGAACTCTTAGCTTTGGTAATTATGAGCTGGATACTAAGTCTAAGTTATCGGATTTCGAACATTGTGGAGATACTTATAAGGTTAAAACATTCAAGGAAATAACTAAGTTAGAGCGCAATGGTTCTTTCGTATATGAGTCAGTACCAGGAACAGCTGTTATGAACTTTAAGGCTACAGATACAGGCTTATCATTCAAAGTAGAAGGCAGTGAAGATGCACAGATTACTGTGGAGCTTGAGGAAGGTGCTTCGTACAATGTAACAATAGATGGTGCATTTGAAGGCAGTATGACTACTAATATGGGTGGTAAGATAGTTCTTTCAGTAAGTCTTGAGGAAGGCAAAGCTGTCGGAGTAGAAGTAGTTAAAGCATAAAGTGTATGATTATTAATACAATATAACAATTAAATTGCTGCACCGCGCATAAAGTCATAGTCTGACCAATGCTGGTGCAGCATTTATTTATGTTGCAAGGAGGGAAAAGTGGCAAAAAGTAAAAATACAGCTTTTTTTTGTGGCGAATGTGGATATGAATCATCTAAATGGTATGGCCAGTGTCCTGCTTGTAAGGCCTGGAATACATTTGTTGAAGAACCTGTAGCAGGTAAGACGGCTGTAAAAGGGTTGTCGGTGGTAAGAAAAGATAGTTTAACTAAAGCAAGCCATCCAGTCAGCCTGAAAGAAATAAGTACAGAAGAAAAAGAGAGAACACTTACAGGGATTAAAGAGCTTGACAGAGTACTTGGTGGTGGTATAGTCCAGGGCTCACTTGTTCTGGTTGGAGGAGATCCCGGGATAGGTAAATCAACACTGCTTCTTCAGATGTGTTATAACATTTCAGATACGAAAGATAAGGTTTTGTATATATCAGGTGAGGAATCTCTGACACAGATTAAGCTTAGGGCTGAAAGAATAGGCGAATGCAGCGATAATCTGAAAATACTATGCGAAACCAATCTGGATATTATAGAGCAGGTCTTAAAGAAAGAGATGCCTAAGGTTGTTATTATAGATTCCATACAGACTATGTACAGAGAAGAAATATCTGCTGCACCAGGAAGTGTGTCGCAGGTAAGAGAAAGTACATCTATTCTTATGCAGCTGGCAAAAGGGTTGGATATAACCATATTTATTGTAGGACATGTAACTAAGGAAGGTGTAGTTGCAGGACCAAGAGTGCTTGAACATATGGTTGATACAGTGCTTTATTTTGAAGGTGACAGATATGCATCATATAGGATTTTAAGAAGTGTAAAAAACAGATTTGGTTCAACTAATGAGATAGGGGTTTTTGAAATGCGTCAGGATGGTCTTGTCGAAGTGGCTAATCCGTCTGAATATATGCTTAACGGAAGACCGGAGGGAGCCTCAGGTTCAGTTGTTGTGTGTCTTGTTGAAGGAACAAGGCCGCTTATGGTAGAAGTGCAGGCACTTGTATGTGATTCTAATTTTGGCATGCCAAGACGTACAGCAGCAGGCACGGATTATAACAGAGTGAATCTTCTTATGGCTGTTCTTGAAAAAAGAGCAGGAATGAGAATGTCATCAAGTGATGCGTATGTAAATGTTGCAGGTGGCATAAAGGTAACGGAACCGGCTCTAGATCTTGGAATTGTTATAGCACTTGTGAGCAGCTTCAGGAATAAAGAGATTGACAGTAAAACAGTTATATTTGGAGAGGTTGGCTTGTCGGGAGAGGTAAGGGCTGTTACCCAGGTACAGCAAAGAGTGAATGAAGCTGTAAAACTCGGCTTTACGACATGTATATTGCCATCAGTCTGCTTGAAAAATATTAAAAATAATGATAAAATTAATCTTATTGGTATACATAACGTAAATGAAGCCATAAACCTGATATAATGAGCGCAAGAGAGCCAGAAAGCTGCTTGCAGATTTCTGGCGAACGGCGAATGACGATCACGATAGCTGCGATAGCAGCGGCGAGTAGCAAAGCTACGAATCGTGATATAATAAACAGAAACTATGTGAATAAAACTATTTATATCCATTGTTTGGAAAGGGGTATATATGAGTTCAGGAATGTTTGGATTCGTTAATGTATTAAAAGCGGCAGCAGATGCCAGCTGGACAAGAGAAGAAGTATTAACTAACAATATAGCTAATGTAGATACACCTAACTATAAAAGACAGGATGTAGATTTTACAACTTATTTAAGATCTGCACTTTCGCGTACCAACGGAGGTTCATCATCCCTTACGAACAGAGTTAATAATCTCAATTATAATGATATTGCTATCAGAACTTACACGGATAATTCAACCTTATCATACAGGCTTGATGGCAATAATGTTGATCTTTCAACAGAGAATGTTGAACTTGCATCAGAACAGATTAATTATAATGCACTTATTGACAGTATGAATAATGAATTTTCAAGATTCAAGACGGTACTTAAGTAAGTAGTATAGTGATAAGGAGAATAATCTTATGTCGATGTTTACAGCATTTAATATAAGTGCATCAGGAATGACAGCACAGCAGCTAAGAACAGATGTCATATCGCAGAATATAGCTAACGCTAACACAACAAGAACAAGTGATGGAACACCTTATGTTAAAAAGTCAGTTGTGTTTACAGAAAAGACACTCACCTCAGCACAGGCAGGGGTTGGAACTTCTGTATATTCATCTGGATACAGGGGAAGTACAGGAACATTTGCTGATGCTTTAAGAGTAGCAAGTGGTGGCATAGTAGGAAATGGTGTTAAGGTTACTTCTATATATGATGACACAACAGAAGATATGAATATGGTATATGATCCATCACATCCAGATGCTGATGAGAATGGATATGTTACATATCCTAATGTTAATGTTGTTCAGGAGATGACAGATCTTATTGATGCATCACGTTCATATGAAGCTAATATATCAGCGTTTAATGCCAGCAAGAGTATGGCATCAAAGGGACTTACCATAGGACAGTCTTAATAAGTAACAAAGCATAGAAACATAAGTATTATTTATGGATTTACTTATGTATATAGATACACGGAGGAATTGTAACATGGATTTAACAACGGCAGTTAATTCACTTGGAAATGATTATATCAATAAAGTATCAGATCTTTTAACTAACAACAGTGTTACAAAGACAGATACATCTGGAAATTCTACATTTGATTCAGTATTTAATTCAGTATCAGGTCTTTTAGACAGTACGAATTCATATATCCAGCAGGCACAACAGGCTGAGGTTGATTATGCACTTGGCAATATGACGAATACACACGAGCTTGGAGTGTATCAGCAGAAGGCTAATATAGCATTGCAGTACACAGTTGCAATAAGAGATAAAGCATTAGAAGCATATAAAGAAATCATGAATATGCAGATATAATTACTTAGGAGTTAATAATGGCAGATAGATTAAAACAGATTCCACAGAAGTTATTAGATATCTGGAAGAGCTGGTCGGTAAAGAAAAGAATAATAATAGTAAGTTCAATAGTGGCTTTTATAGCTGTAGTAGGCATATTGTCAGTTGTACTTACACGTCCTAAGTATCAGGTACTTGTAACATGTGAAGATTATACAGAGATGAATTCAGTAACATCGATACTTACCGAGAATAACCATAAGTATAAAATAGACAATATGGTAGTAAGCGTAAATGAAAAAGAACTTACAGCATGTAAGATGTTACTTGCAACACAGGATATTAAGTCAGATGGTTATACTTTTGAAGATGCCATGAAGAGGAGCTTTACAACAACAGATTCAGATAGCACGAAGCAGTATGCACATTATCTTGAAACTAAGCTGGCAGGAGACCTTGAGGATATGGATGGGGTCAAGACAGCCTCTGTTACCATTAATATGCCTGAGAAGACTAACTCGTTCTATCAGGCAGCAACAGATGCAACAGTAGCAGTAAAGCTTGTTACAACTAAAGAGATAAGCGGTGATACAGCGGAGAGTATGGCAGCACTTCTTGCTATGGCAGTTGGGAATGACTCTACGAAGAGCATTACTATCATAGATAACAAGGGAAATACATTATTTAACGGAGCATCAGGGAACAGTACAACATCAGGTGTTGGAATGAATGATAAGTTAAAGTATAAGTCACAGATAGAGGCTACAACAAGCAGCTCTCTGCTAAGAAATATACTTGCAACAGGTCTTTATGATGATGCAGTTATCACACTTAACTATGAACTGGACTGGAATACAGTTAACAAAATAGCTAAGGAGTATACAGCACAGGATGGAAGAGATGAGGGACTTTATAGTCATTCATATCAGCAGGCATCAACAGGAACAAACGGTGCAAGTGGAACACCTGGAACTGCAAGTAATAATGAAACTACTTACGATATAACAGATGGAACAACATCATCATCTACGTATACAGTTGATGAGTTTGATTATCTTCCTAATGAGCTTGTAACAACAACTAATACCGATCCTGGCGCGATAGTTAAGGCTAATTCTTCTATTGCAGTAACACTTATACAGGATGTGACATATGAGGAAGAACAGGCGGGCAAGCTTGGATATCTTGATGGAACTGACTGGGATACTTTCAAGAGCCAGAATGCAGAGCCTTCTCCTATAGCAGTAGATAACACATGGATAGATATTATATCAAAGGGTACAGGTATTGATCCTGCTAATATATCTGTTGTGGCATATCAGAAGAATTCATTTATTGATAAGCAGACAACTAATATTTTAAGCAAGGCATCATTCTGGATTCAGCTTGCTTTAGCAGCAGCTATACTCGGAATACTTATCTTTGTTATTATCAGAAGTGCACGTCCACTTACTGTTGAAGAAAAAGAACCTGAGCTGTCAGTTGAAGAAATGCTTGCTTCAACAAGAGAGAACCAGCAGGCTTCTGTTGATGATATTGATCTTCAGGAGAAGTCTGAAACAAGAAAGGCAATCGAGAAGTTTGTTGATGAGAATCCAGAGGCAGTTGCATTACTGCTTCGTAACTGGTTGAATGATGATTGGAGTTAAGAACAGTAATAAATATAATATGGGAGTACATATATGGCACGAAAGAATAACAATGGTGAAAAAGGCATGGACGGGGTTGAAAAAGCAGCGATACTGCTTATAGCCCTTGGTCCTGAAAAATCAGCAGAAATATTCAAACATTTAAAAGAAGAAGAAATAGAACAGCTTACACTTGAGATAGCCAATACAAACAGTGTATCTCCACAAACTAAAGAGCAGGTGCTTAATGAGTTCTATGAAGTATGTCTTGCCCAGCAGTATATTGCAGAAGGTGGTATAGGATATGCTAAAGAGCTTCTTGAGAAATCTCTTGGTGAAGAAAAAGCAAAAGCTGTTATTGGAAAGCTTACAGCAAGCCTTCAGGTTCGTCCTTTCGAATTCATCAGAAGGACAGATTCATCGCAGCTGCTTAACTTTATACAGGATGAACATCCTCAGACTATAGCTTTGATTTTGTCGTATCTTCCTCCGGCACAGGCTTCAGCTGTTATATCTTCACTGCCACCTGAAAAGCAGGCAGATGTAGCACGCAGAATTGCCCAGATGGATAGAACATCACCTGATGTTATCAAGCAGGTTGAAAAGGTACTTGAGAAGAAGCTTGCATCCTTAGTTAATCAGGATTACACGATTGTTGGTGGTGTTGATGCTATCGTTGAAATCCTTAATTCTGTTGACAGAGGAACAGAAAGACATATCATGGAAACACTCGAGGTTGAAGAGCCAGAGCTTGCAGACGAGATCAGAAAGAAGATGTTCGTATTCGAGGATATTCTTTCACTCGACGACAGAGCTATCCAGAGAGTGCTTAGAGATGTTGATAACTCTGATCTTGCTCTTGCACTTAAGGGAGCAACAGAAGAAGTACAGAATGTTATTCTTAATAACCTTTCAAAGCGTCTTGCTGTAATGATAAAGGAAGATATGGAATATATGGGACCTGTACGTATGAAGGATGTTGAAGAGGCACAGCAGAAGATTGTTAATATAATCAGAAAGCTTGAGGATTCAGCTGAAATCGTAATAGCAAGAGGCGGAGGTGACGAAATAATTGTCTAATCTGTTAAAAAGAGGAACTACGTTTATAAGCGAAGAAAGAATCATTGACTATAATGAACTTATAAAGCTTAAGCTTAAAAATATTGTTAGTGATAAAGAAAGCCATAGTAATGTTGATGCGGATGGCTTCGTGAATGGACTAAAGGCAGATGTTGTTGAACAGCTTCTTACAGGTTCAGAAGATGAAAATGAAGCTGTGGATTCACAGAATCCGGATGATGTTAAAAATCAGCTTGCAGCAGCTATAGAAGAGGCTAATGAACAGGCCAGAAGCATAAAAGATGAAGCTAATGAGGTGTTGGCACAGGCACATATGGAAGCTGGAAAAATAATAGAAGATGCTAAGCGTACAGGATATGAGCAGG
>OGIL01000398.1_pt1 | contig 27342 bp, 28 predicted proteins | sample 1571751 | NCBI WGS metagenome assembly OGIL01 (sample SAMEA2581964, study PRJEB24529) | metagenome | biome: Human gut stool | place: China | collected 2011 | reverse complement strand
TGGGACGGATCACCCTCAACCGCACGATGGCGCAGTTCAGCTGCAAGCTCTCCTGCACCCCCGGGCTGTGGAACGCGCGTGAGAGCCGGCTGAACGGCAAGAGCCGGGAAGCGGTGGAGACCAATGAAAAAATAGAAAGACTGCTGCTTGCCATACACTCGGCCTTCAATTCCCTCATGGAAAGAAAAAGGGATTTCGATGCCGCTGCGGTCAGGGACATGTTCCAGGGCAATGCGGGCATGCAGATGACCCTGCTCAAACTTCTCGACCGGCATAACGGGGAAATGAAGGCCCGTGTTGGTGTGGACCGTGCGCCCACCACACTCTCGACCTACCTCTTCACCTACCGCACGCTTTCCGAATTCATCAAGGCGAAATTCAAGGTTCCGGACCTTGCCTTCGGGCAGCTCAACGAGCAGTTCATCCGCGACTACCAGGATTTCATCCTTCTGGAAAAGGGATATGCCGTGGACACGCTTCGCGGCTACCTGGCCATCTTGAAAAAGATCTGCCGCATCGCCTACAAGGAGGGCCACTCGGAGAAATACCATTTCTGCCACTTCAAGCTGCCCAAGCAGAAGGAAAGTACGCCGAGGGCATTGAGCCGTGAGAATTTCGAGAAACTGCGTGATCTGGAGATACCGGAAAAACGCAGGTCACATATTATCACCAAAGACCTCTTCCTCTTCGCCTGTTACACCGGCACCGCCTACGCGGATGCGGTAAGCATCACCCGGGAGAACCTTTTCACTGACGACGGGGGCAGCCTCTGGCTGAAGTACCGTAGAAAGAAAACCGACTACCTCGGACGTGTCAAGCTGCTTCCGGAAGCCGTCGCGCTGATTGAGAAATACCGGGACGATACCCGCGAGACTCTTTTCCCACCACAGGACTACCATACCCTCAGAGGAAATATGAAAGCCCTGCGTCTGATGGCGGGACTCAGCCAGGACCTTGTCTACCACATGGCAAGACATATTACTTTTTCTTACCCATTGAAAACAAGAAACTTACAAATATTGTCAGCTTGACAGGTAACGATTAGGAAACCAGCGAGCTTCTCTATTCTGCAATGTTCTGCACTAATCAAAAGAACACTTTTCTCATGTGCAAAAGTAGTATTTTTCTCCCTCATTACCAAAACTATTCCACTGAAAAATGGAGAAAATCGGACTTCCAAATATAATTTTTTATCATCCCTCTATCTTGAAGGTTATGTGATACTCTACGGATAACAGTCAGTGCTTGTTTTATCCCGGCAATAGGGATAGCATCTACCACTTCAACGATAAAATGTCATTTGTATATGCTAATACGTTTCTGTAATTAACGATACAAGCCATTCTATACAGATTCATTGTAACACACATTGATTTTTCCACTGAAATAGTGCAATATTGAATGGCTGTATCCAATATTCTTATATTTTAATCGGCAATCTGTTGCTGAATCCTTTATACGTTGCTGTACTGAAGTACAACAACACGCCAGTACGACAATAAGTCAGTATGTCAATACGTCAATAAAACAGCATGTCAGTACGTTATCGGTAAAATGGTGATATTGTATTGTAAATCAAAATATTACCATTTTGATACATTCTTTATATTCTATATCAATCCTAATAACTTGCAGCTTTTTATTAGCGTATGCCTGCGTACGACCATTTGCACTAACATGCATATATATCCCACCAACATCCCCAAAAGGATATTATCCCTCAGTTCCTATTCTTCTTTTAGGCAGCTTAGGCATCGGAAAACGATACTTTGAGAGCCGAAGTAATAGCTATTTTCTCAATCCGTTTCTTGACGGATTATTGATTTCACCTGAAATCAGCAAGGTGTCCTTTGAGTTACTCAAAGGCTTTTCGGTTACTCCTGAAAAGTGGAAGCAGCAAGGTATGTTTTGAGTAACTCAAAACCTTTCGGGTTACACTCGAAAGCCTTGCCGCCGGGCTTCCTCTCCAAAGTCGGGAAGCCTGATGTTTCACTTATCCACTATATACATACAAACGTACTATTTCCCCAATGACTTGAACATTTTGGTGATGCAACGCTTTTTCTGTTCCATGTTTGGATGGACATAAAGGTCAAGCGTGGTTGAGATATTTGAGTGCCCCAACAATACACTTACGGTTTTATAGTCACACCCAGCTTCAATGCAACGTGTAGCGAAGCTATGACGCAGACCATGATACTTCAATTTGGGTATGTTAAGCTTCACCATCAGATTATTATAGTAATTACGATACGTGCGTGGCTCTGTCGGACGTTCGTTATTAGTAAGCACATAAAAATCGTCATTAAGTACCTTTTTCAATGGCTTTATCATTGCAAGTAATTCTTTGCTCATAGGTATTTCCCGGCAGGAGTTCTTGGTTTTAGGTGTGTTGATAACAAGTTCTGTGTGTTTTTTCTCGCCTTCAATGATATAAATACGTTCGATAGTGCGGCTGACCGTTATGGTACCGTCAACAACATTGATGTCGCTCCATTTTAAGGCACATATTTCTCCGATACGTAATCCGGTGCTAAGACTAATATAAATGCCAAGCCCGGTAAATGTAAAATGGCTTTGGATATAGCTCAGAATCTTTCTGTGATTAGCTACAGATAGCACTTCCAGTTCTTTATTGACGGTAGTCGTAGGATATTTTATGTCCCATTCGTAATAGTTCATCCATTCATTCTTGACCCCGAACTTCATCACCATTTTAAGGACAATCAGAATGTCCTTAATCGTTTTAATACTCAAACCTTTTTCCAACTTTTGCAAGACAAAAGCTTGTACCTCTTGTTCGTAAAGGGAATCCTTATCTCCCAAACACGGAAGAATGTGGTTTTCCAAAATCAACACATAAGCTGCCATCGTGGACTGCTTCACATAAGGACGCTTGTATTTTTTCCAAGCTCCTGCAATTTCTCTAACTGTTTTATAAATCATGATTTCTAAATAATTGGTTCTTATAATTAGAGAAAGATAATGTGATTAGTTCCCCTTTTGAGATTTCCAGAGTTTACGGAGGAATGGAAGGAGCATTGTTTAGCTGAATATTTGGATTTCAAGAACGGATTAAACCCCAGTGCTAACAAATTTGGTAGTGGTATAAAGTTCATATCTGTTATGGATATTTTGAATAACAACTTTATTACTTATGATTGCATCAGGACTTCTGTGAAAATAACACCAGAGGAACAAGTGGCATTTGCTGTTGAAAAGGGTGATATGTTGTTTCAACGAAGCTCCGAAACCTTGGAAGATGTTGGTAGAGCAAATGTCTATATGGACGAAAATCCAGCGGTATTTGGAGGTTTCGTTATACGAGGAAAAAAGAAAACGGAATACAATCCTATGTTCTTTCGGTATCTGTTGGCAAGTCCCTATGCCCGGAAAAAGATTATTCCTATGGGTGCAGGAGCGCAACATTTTAATATCGGACAAGACGGATTGAGTAAAGTAAAACTTCATTTTCCTATACTGCAAGAGCAACAGAAAATAGCTGCTTTATTACGGTTGATAGATGAACGCATCACCACCCAAAACAAAATCATTGAGAAATACGAGTCCTTAATCAAGGGAATTAATTGCAAAATTTTTGCCTTAATACAAGGAAATGAATATAGATTGGGAGATATAGCCACAATTACAAATGGGAACAGTAACGTACAAGATGCCTCAGTAGAATACAGGGTTGGTTTGTATCCTTTCTTTGATAGGTCAGAGGATGTAAAATATTTGCCAACATTTTTGTTTGATAAAGAATCAATCATATATCCAGGTGAGGGGACTGAATTTATGCCTCGATATTATAATGGCAAATTCGCTTTACACCAAAGATGTTACGCAATATGTGATTTTAATGAAGCTGTAAATCCTCAATTCTTATATTTCTTCCTAAAGACGCAGAATTCATACTTCATTAGAAATGCTGTAGGTTCAACAGTACCCTCATTAAGACTTGATACATTTCAAAAGTTGAAAGTGGTAATACCTTCAAAAGAAACACAGTATAGTGTATATTCATTTCTTTCTACTTTAGAACAAAAATTAGATGTAGAGAATAGTATTATGAAAATGCTCTTATGTCAAAAGCGGTATCTACTTCGTCAGATGTTCATATAAACATCTGACAAAGTAAGTATTGCTTCTCTAAATTTAGACTTTTCAGAATATCTTGTTCAGTAGAAAGTTTGTCATCTATTGTTGACAACAATGTTGCATATTTGAGTTGTTCGGAATATAGCGGACAAAATATCTTGGCTTTACCATAATCTTTGAAGTATATATGAGGTATTGCCATTCCTGTTTTATATGGTTCAAAGTTGAAAACCTTCAGTAAATAATAGAGGTATCGAAGCGAGTAACCATTTGGGGCTTGCAATATATTCAAAGTTCCAGTTGCTGAACATTTGCCAGTAACATAAGAAACTGTCCCAACTCCTGAACCATCTTTGATAATATAGACAGCTTCATTCTCTGTGTTATAATTATCAAGGTAGCCAACAATGCCATTTGCACCGTAAACAGGATATGCGCCATGCTCAAAAACATCACTTTCTTGTAGAGTGGAAGAACTACATTCCAAACATTCAGATATGTGCACATTTGGTTTGTTACTGCAAGTTATATTCTGTGCAATTCCCTTGATTAAGGATTGTTTATTTTGTAGGTCTGCGATTTCAGAATGTATTTTCAATAGCATCAAAGGTGATGTTGTTATGTTATCTGAGATATGCGATATTGTTAAGGGCAAACAAATCAATGGAGAATATCTCTCTGAAAGTGGTGAATATTATGTAATGAATGGCGGAACTGAACCATCTGGTTATTATAGCGAATACAATGTCAAAGCTAACACAATTTCAATAAGTGAGGGAGGCAATTCTTGTGGATATGTACAATTCAATAACTTTCCTTTTTGGAGCGGCGGGCATTGTTATTCCCTTCAGAACATAGCAGACATTGTTGATAATCTGTACTTGTACCATTATCTGAAATCAAAAGAAGAAGCCATAATGAAACTCCGAATAGGTTCTGGTTTGCCCAATATTCAAAAAAAGGACTTGGCAATGTTCAAAACTATAGTACCGCCATTTGAACAGCAAATAACAATCTCAACTTTTCTGTCATCGCTTGAAAGAAAAGCCGAGATTGAAGAAAGAATACTAAATGTCATGCAGAAACAAAAGTTATATCTATTGCAGCAGATGTTCATATAAACATTTGGTGTAATAGAAACTTTTTCTGTTTTTGTAATAGTTCCAAGAAATCTATCTCCAGTTTGATTTCTTGGACTAATGTAGATAGCCGCTTCCCAGTTTGTTGCTGTACTTCAACCGTTGGAATGCAAAGCGGAATATTGCACAATCCTTCATAAGATAAGCATTGTCTAACACTGCCCTCTAATCTCTTTTGTATTTCAGTGAAGAATTGCTTAGACTCAAAATAGTAATCAAGGTATTCGGGGAATAGGTTATCCTTTGTACGGAAACAAATGTACATAGGACTTACTATACCTCTATTAAATGTGGTAAGACGAGCAATTGAACCAACATTTATTCTTGCTGGGTTAAAGGCAAAACAATTTCTTTCTACTATTTTATAGTTTGATATATCATCACTTGCAACGCTCCTGTTCTCAAATTGTTCACACTGCTGGATGAAGCCTTGACTATTGCTGACGGATAAAACATTTTGGATTGCACTATCTTTATTCCGTTTTGAAGTCTGTTCAATGAAATCGCCTATGTGCGTATTTCCTTTAGTTTTGTGAGTATATTCCATTTCAATAATCGCAGACTTTAGCTTATTCAAATCCTCAATGATTTTGTTTTGGGTAGCGATGCGCTCGTCAAGAAGTGATAATAATTTGGCTATTTTTTGTTGTTCGGGTAAAGTTGGATTGTAGGTTTTAATTGCTTTTAAATGATCTCCGTATAGATGAACAACAGATACGCCTTGAGCTACTCTTGCAATATCATATTTACGCTTACCATTCAACTGATAGCTCATAAATGCGCCATCATATTTATGCAAGCTAATGACATTCAAATCACCTCCGAATAGAATATTATCAAATGGGACACATCGTGCAGTGGCAATATCAACGGCGGTTTCACCAGAACAAGGAATGATTACATCATTTGCTTTGCTCCTTTTGAGTTTTGAACAGTCTATATCAGTCTTACTTTCAATTTGCTTGATGATTTCAGATTTGTACTTAGTATATAATTCACCATATAGGATACATGGCTCGCCCACCTCAGAAAGTTGTTCTTTAGATATCCCAACCCCTTTTGACAAAGTAGCAATGCTATCTAATTGCTCTTCTTTCCACTCCCCACTAAACTCCGGAAATCTCAAAGGCGGCACATTACGGATTGCATTTCCCTTATCTGTTGAAGGGGGAACATTGAGGACTTTTTTATCGTTATTATTTGTCATAGTCACTATTCATTATCAGGGTTAATATCAAATGGCAACAAGTTGTCACCATCATTAAAACGGTCGAAATCCGAGCTAAACAAACGGTCTTGAATGACACGGTATTTCTCAAATTCGGTTTCGGCAAATTTCTTGGCGAATTCTGCCGTAACCTTACCTGCATCTGGAAGGACTGCATCGCCACCGGCTTCAAGAATGATGTCAATACGTTTTGCCCAGTCCTCCATTGTCATAGGTATATGACGCTTCGCCATACGCTCAGCCATATCCAACACGGCATTGACCAAACGTCCCATATCTTCCAACTCTATACCTTTCAGATAGTTCTTGGCAATACTTACATCGGTCTTGACTATTTTCCCGTCAGGAGCATTCTCCCACGTAGTCAGTCCCATGTGTTCTTTTTCAGCATTGGCTCTATTTACAATTAGTTCTGCGGCTGTCTGACCGTGTACTGCATAGTGCATTTTGTTCTGTACTTTTTTGAAAAATAACCGTGTGGTAGGTGCATCACGATTGTAATCAATGGCTGTAGAATAAATATCCGTAAGTTTTTGATAGAAACGACGTTCGCTAAGGCGGATTTCACGGATTTCTGCCAATAAATGCTCGAAATAGTCCTCGCCAATAAATGAGCCGTTTTCCATACGTTTCTTGTCTATCACATAGCCACGGATAGAGAACTGGCGAATGACAGAGGTACACCACTGGCGGAATTGTGTAGCCCTGATACTGTTTACACGATAACCCACAGAGATAATGGCATCCAAGTTGTAAAACAACGTTTTTCTATTTACCTGACGCTCACCCTCCATTTGAACTACCGAGAAAAACTCGGTAGTTGCATCTTTCTGCAACTCCTGACTGGCATATATGTTCTTTAAATGTAAACCTATATTGTCGGTAGAACAATCAAATAAGATTGCCATAGCTTTTTGCGTACACCAGACAGTTTCATTCTGATACACCACTTGTATGCCATCTTCCTTACCTTCAATGGCGAAGATAAGGAACTCTGCCGTACTGTTTCTTATTTCAAACCGCTTTGCCATTACACTTCCTTTTATTCAACCAGCCCCAACTCTTTCAAATACCCCTCTATCTCCTTATCCAATTCGGCACGTTTGGCTTCAAGTTCTTTAATTTCTGCCATTACAGCCTTGATGTCGATAGGTGCTTCTTCTTCAAAGGTATCAACATATCGGGGAATATTCAGATTATAATCGTTGTCAGCGACTTCCTGCAATGTGGCAAGATGGCTATACTTTTCTATTTCCTTGCGGTCACGATAGGTTTCGACAATTTTCTGTATATGCTGCGGACGAAGTTTGTTTTGAGTCTTTACCTTTTCAAACTCCTTGCTTGCATCAATGAACAGAATATTGTCATCCTCCTTGCGGCATTTCTTAAAGACAAGGATACAAGTCGGTATGCTTGTGCCATAGAAAATATTGGCAGGCAAACCGATAATGGCATCAATATAGTTTTTCTTTTCGATGAGGAAACGACGGATTACACCTTCGGCATTACCACGGAACAGCACACCATGAGGAGCCACACAAGCCATTGTTCCACCCTCATTCAAGTGGTAAATCATGTGCAGGATAAAAGCATAGTCGGCTGTCTTTTTCGGTGCAAGTCGTCCAGCCTTGCTGAAACGGTCATCATTGTTGTATTTGTCAGCTGCACTCCATTCTGCGGAGAACGGAGGATTAGCCACGACTGCATCAAACTGCGTATCGCCAAATGCGTCCCACTCCAGCGTATCACCGTTTTCTATCTTGAAGTTATTGAATCTGATGCCGTGCAACAGCATATTCATTCTGGCAAGGTTGTAAGTGGTCGGATTCTTCTCTTGTCCATAAATGTCCACTGCATGACCCACCTTTGCCGCGCGGAGAAGCAATGAGCCACTACCGCAAGTCGGGTCATACACATTGCGAAGCCGTGTGCGACCAATAAAAACAATTTCAGCCAAAATCTGACTGACTTCTTGCGGAGTATAGAACTCTCCGGCTTTTTTTCCGGCTCCTGCTGCAAATTGCCCAATCATATATTCGTAAGCATCGCCAAGAATATCAATCTCATTAGAGGCTTCCACTCCAAACTTTATATCGTCCAAAGCCAACAAGACGTTGCTGACAAGCGTATTCTTGTCATCTGCCGTCTTGCCTAATTTTGGTGAAGCAAGGTCAATATCAGAGAACAGACCGCCGAAATCTTCCTCGCTGTCATGTCCCAATGTACTATCCTCAATACGTTTCAGTGACCGTTCAAGTATTGGCAATATATTCTCTTTCCTTTTAATCCTGTCTATTACCGATGAAAACAAGTAAGTCGGTTCTATGAAGTAACCGATACCCTCCAGACATTGCTTTTTCAGTTCCTCTTGTAGTTCAACGGCATCTTCATCCTCCATATTCCACAAGTCTTTGAATGATATATCGTCATCCACCAAAGCATTATTGGCGTATACCTCTATCTTTTCAGACAGGTATTTGTAGAAAATGAAGCCTAATGTGAAATACATGAAATCACTGGCTGACATATTACCACGCAACTTATTGGCTACCTCCCAAAGTTGGTCACGGAGTTTTTGTTGTAATTCTTCGCTCATATTTATTTTAATATTTCTTTTACAATCTGTTTAATTTTCACGCACATATCGCAAAGCCATGCACATCCATTATTCCAATTGTTCTTATCTGTCATATCTCCCATAGAGTGGAGAATCAAGAAACGACTGGCTTTTTTATTGTCATCCAAACGCCACTCGATTTCATTAGGGGATGATATTCCTAAACTATTGGCTACCTGTTCTTCATTAGCCTTGAATTTAGCAATAATATCTTTATCCTCATTAACGTATAATCCTGCTGACAGACAATTATTCTTAGTGTTTAATGTCATGCAAAGATGATAAGCGGATGACCCCATGCCAAGGTCATACCAATGCTGGGCTTGTGGCTTTCGCAACTTGAATTCCTTTATAAATGCTGAATGTTTAGGGGCTTCATCATTGAATTTTTCCCAAAATGCCAACTTCAAGTTTTCTGTTTCCGAAAGTCCGGCTGTTTTCTTCATCGCCTTTGCCCAATTATTGGGACGTTCTACTATATTGAATTTTGGGGCTGGTTCTGAATCATTGATTTTCCACAATTCTATTTCTATCAGAAAAAATTCGAACTTATCATCTGTATGCTGGTTCAGCCATTCTATCGCCTGCTTATGTTCGTCTCGTGCTTTCTTGACAATCCAAATAATTACCTCGGCATCCTTTCCTGAAGCATAGGTAATAATCTTTCCCAAATGGTCATGATTGGTTTCTTCCAATTGGTTTTCGATTATGATTCGTCGCCCAGTACCTTCCTCTGTTGCATATAGGTCAACACTAAAATCCCCGACATGAGACTCTTGTTCTTCAACGACAATGTCTATGCCTATAGCCTCACTAAGAATTTCCAAATTATCTTCTTTAGCCAACCAAGGTGTAAAATCTTTAGCCTCATGCTTCCATACAGAACGGAGGTCTGTTATCTGTTCCAGTTTGCCTAGTTTCATGATTAACATACTTTTTAATCCCAATTAAAAGTTCTGATAATGTTACGTAGTCTATCCATTATCCGTGTCAGAGCTTTACGTGTCTTTATCAGACCGAGGTGCTTCTCTTTCAATGCCTTTTGTATGATTTCAGGCTGTTCTTTTTGCAGGTAATCATATTCTTTCAGATAATGGTCAAGCACATCAGAAGAAAGCCCCTCATCTTGCGCCAATGAGCTTACTGCCTTTTCTCGCTCTGTTGAGATATACCTGTTCAATCGTTCTTCGAGTTCACTTGTACCATCTGCCTTCTGCCGTTGCAACATAAAGTTCTCCTTGTCCTCATCCACATTTTTTTGGATGAAACCGTCAATGAGTTTTGCCTTGTTGCGCATTTCAGCATCCTTAATCATCGTATCAATGATACTCTTGCGCCGTTCTACATAATCGTTACTATATGGGTCAAGATTGGCAATCAGTTCAAGGATATAAGCCACATTGATGATGTCGCTGTGCAGGAGTTCAAGACAAAAATCCACATCTTCCAACCTTTCATCACTTGGTGTCTCATCGCCATTGTTTGGAGAGGGTGAAGGCATGTCCGAAGGAATAAATGTATCGTGAATATCAAGGTACTTGCTTCGGAAATCCATAAACTGCCGTTCGGTCATGCCAAGGTCATCAGCTTCGTCACAGTAATCCTCATATATCTGAATTTCTGCGTGTTTACGGATAATATCGCGGAAAGCCAGCACAAAATCCTTTTTATCCTTTTCACTTTGCAGCAAATCTATGCTGCTTGGCTCCGGGTATTTCTGTAAGAAGTCCGTGGCTAACTGTTGGTATTCCTTTTTTACCTCCTCATACGTAGGGCGTACTATTTCTTCCGGATTATTGGAATTGCTGAATAACCGGATGGCTGTATCAACATTGCTTTTCAAATCACGGAAACATATAATCTTGCCAAACCGCTTTTTCTCGTTCAAAATACGGTTTGTACGACTAAAGGCTTGCAACAGACCGTGATACTCCAAATTCTTATCTACATAGAGTGTGTTTAGCTTCTTGCTATCGAAGCCAGTAAGGAACATACCAACGACAAGGCAGAGATCAAGCGGTTTCATGTCCGCTTTCTTCTTTTTCATGCGTTCATTGATGTCATCGTAATAGGCTCGGAAATTTTCGGTAGTATATGCTGTGCCAAACATTTCATTGTAGTCATCCATGATGGCTTGAAGCTCGTCTGCTTCACCTGTACTTTCACTGACATACTGTCCTGTATTCATTCCTGTCTGTTCATCATCTTGGCTACTGTTGGCAGCGTATGTGAACACCGCACCGATACGTATTTTCGGATTCAGAGACTTGAATATCTTGTAATAACGTATAAGCATCGGCACAGACTGCACGGCAAACAGGGCGTCAAACTCACCGTCAAAAGTTGACTTATTGAAATTATTAAGGATGAATTTGGCTATTTCCTCCATTCGGTTAGCATTACCCACTTCTACATTCTCGTTCCCATGATAATATTCTACAAGGAATCCCAGTACATTTTCATCGGCAATGGCATCCTTGATAAGATATTGGTGCAGGCAATTGCCAAATATTTCTTTGGTGGTATGCCCGTCCACAGCATTTTCCGTGAAGATGGGCGTACCCGTGAATCCGAACACTTGGGCATTATCAAAGAATTTCATTATTCTTTTGTGGCTTTCCCCAAAGTGACTTCTGTGACACTCGTCAAATATCATTACAATACGTGAGTGACGTATGGATTCTATCTTGTTGCTGTACCACGTCTTACTGACGGCAGCATTGAGCTTTTGAATAGTAGTGATGATTATCTTGGAGTTGCTGTGTAACCGCTTTACAAGTTCGTCCGTGTTATCTGTACCATCCACTGCACCTGGCTCAAAGGCTTCATATTCCGATTGGGTTTGTGTATCAAGGTCGTGGCGGTCAACCACAAACATAACCTTATCCACATCGTCCAGTTCGGAAACGAGCTGTGCAGCCTTGAATGAAGTTAAAGTCTTTCCAGCTCCGGTCGTATGCCATATATAACCGTTGTCATTGGAGTTCTTTACCTTGTCCAATATTTTTTCAACAGCATAGAATTGATACGGACGGAGTACCATCAGGCATTTGTCACCCTCATGTAACACAATGTATTTACCGATGATTTTACCAAGCGTACATTTCTCCAGAAATGCGGCAGCAAATTTGTCCAATTCATTGAATGGTACATTAGCTGCATCCGTCCAGTTGAACGTGAATTTATAACCGCTGTTCGGGTTATTTGCAAAGTAACGGGTATTTACGCCGTTGGAAATAACGAACAACTGAATGTAGTCAAATAATCCGTGAAAAGATGTTTTGTGATAACGTTGTATCTGATTGTACGCCTGTTTGAGTTCCACGCCACGGCGTTTCAATTCAATCTGCACTAATGGCAGACCATTTATAAGAATAGTCACATCGTAGCGACATTTTTTTCGACCTTCCACCGTTATTTGATTGGAAACCTGAAACTCGTTCTGACACCATTGTTGACGATTGAGAAATTCCACCCAAATACGTTTGCCGTCTGTCGTATCAAGCGGATAAAGGTCGCGTAGTTTCTTCGCCTTTTCAAATCGTGTACCGCCTTCAAGATAGATAAGAATCTTTTCAAATTCCTCTGCCGTAAATTCAGTTCGACCATATTCAGCCAACTGTTTACGGTTGTGTATCTCCAACTGCCGTTTGAAATTTGCTTGAAGATTATCTTCTTCAGCAATCTGGACATACTCATAATCCATTTGCTGAAGTGTAGCGATAAGTCCGGCTTCCAATGCCGCTTCACTTTGTATTGACATATTTTGCTCCGCCTTTTATTTGTTATTTATTTCCGTTCAGATTTCTGATAATCTCAATACCCAATGCGTTTTCTATCTTACATATCGTTTCTAACGACATATTCTTTTTCCCTTTCAATACTTTAGAAATATATTGTTGGGTGCAATTCATCCTTTCAGCAAGCATCCGTTGTGTCAAACCAAGTTCCACCATTCGTTTGGACATAGTAGCAGCAATCTGTTGCGAGTATTCCACCCAATCCTTGCTATTCTGCCTAAGCTTAGCTGTGCATCTTGTGACTTCTAAGGTATCACAATATATTCTGTCTGTCATTGTATTTATTAAAAGATTATCTTGTTTGAATGCAAAGGTAATATAAATACCTGAGGAGCACAACTATAAGGTTGTATATTTGAGTAATAAGTGTGTTATGATTGGCAATTTGTATATCCAATGATACCATAATGTTCTTCACTTATGCTGAAATCTTAGTGAAAGCACAATATAAACGAAAAACGCCACAGGCTACCACATCGGTGCCAAATACTGCCACGATGCTGCGGGTTGGTTGGAATCTGCCGAAGTTGGCTTTTCTTTGTACAGTCGGCAACTGGAAAGACTGTTACGGAATATGGAATTAAGCCAATCCCTACCACTTGCCGCCACAAGCTGCCAGTCATAGTAAAGCCATTGTCCGATGCTGGTATTGGCTTTACTTTGCAGGCAAACAGGATTACCAACAATAAAAACAGTATATACAATGAATGAATTTGTAATTATCTCGAAAGACGTGTTTGAAGAAATGGTCGGAAAGTTCAACCGCTTCTCCGACCGGGTGAATGAAATCCTCGGCAAGAGGGAGGAAGGTCGGCTCAGCCGCTGGATGGACAATCAGGATGTCTGCCAACAGCTGCGCATCAGTCCGAGAACCTTGCAGACGCTTCGCGACAACGGCACGCTGGCTTACTCCCAGATTGGGCATAAGATATTCTACAAGCCGGAGGACGTGCTGCGTATCGTACGGCTTGTGGAGGACAGACGAAAGGATGCCGCCTGTCGGAGAAAGACCATCTGAATGTAATTGAATTTAATGTACCACTAAATCCACTGTAATAAATGAACAAAACGATTATAACAAACGATGAATGGGCTGTCGGCGTCATGGAGCAATTGGACACCATGCTTGACGGCATTGAAAACATGAACGAAAAAAGTAAGGTTTCATTCGGTAATGAACGCTTCCTGACGGACAAGGAAGTGTCGGCATGGCTCAAGGTGAGCCGACGTACCTTGCAGGACTACCGCAACAACGGAATGGTATCTTACTGTCAGTTAGGCGGCAAGATTCTCTACAAGGAATCGGACATTGAAAGGCTGGTGATGGGCGGCTATCGGAACGCTTACCGAACGGAAACTTAATCTCGGCAAAGCGTAAAATGAGAAGAAGCCGATGTAGACAGGTAAACCGCCCAGCCATCGGCTTCTTGCATTATTATCATTATAGATACGAATGGCACTAACACCTGTATCGTGGATTGACTTCGGATAGCGAAAAGAACAAATGAAGTGGCTTTTTCCTATTGGGGGCATACAACCTCTCTATGACAAACTCTCTAAAAGCCATACATTCCCTGCTACGTAGTCTGAACGCAAGAGCCATGACCATTTCAAGGCTGTACACCTCGTAACGTGTTCCATCTTCTTGTCTGATGTAGCACATTGTTGTTTCTTCCACCAGTTCATGATTCTTATAAATATCACGGATAGCCTTGTGGATGTCACAGCAGAATACCATAAACAGGTCTGACATTTCCTGCTGTGTCATCCAAACAGAAGCGGTCGGCATGGCGACCACTCCTGTTTCACTGATTGTAATGATTCCTCGTTCCATACTCATTAGTGTTTTGCTAACAACTTGTTTTCCCTGTATTCGCCTGTTCCGTATAATCTTCTGACAGCCATAAGATTGTCCATGTCCTTTGAAATTTTCTTGTCCGTAACTTCTGCGTACCGTTGGGTAGTCTTTATGCCGGAGTGCCCCATCATCTTGGCTATGCTCTCGATGGGGATACCCTCCGAAATCAAAAAAGTTCCGAAGGAGTGTCTGGCTTGATGATAGGACAAGTTTTCCTCCCTGCCGATGGCGACTCCCATCTCGTGTATTTCAAACCACATCTCATCACGGCTTGGAAGCGGAAATACAGGCTTGGTGTCGTCTTTTGTGTTGTAAAGTTCAAGTATCTGTTCCGCTATCGGATGAAGGGGAATGAATGCCTCTACATTGGTTTTCTTACGATTGATACGGATATAACGCCTGCCGTCCGATGTTGTACCAATATGGTGCGGATGGAGCAGCATGATGTCCACGTATGCCAGTCCCGTAAAAATCGAGAACAGGAACGCCCTCCGCCCAAGTTCCTGCAAGGGGTCGGGCATCGGTGTTTCGAGGATGGTCTTCAGCTCCGCACGGCTGATGTGCTTATGCCTCGGAGTGGGCTTCTTCTCGTATTCCATGTCTTCCAACGGGTTGGCACGGAGTATCTCATAATCAACGGCAAGATACACCAGCTTGCTCAGCCAGCACAGGCACTTGTTCGTCTGTGACGGTCCGAAGTTTTTGTAGCGTTTCAGGAAAGCTTTATAGGAACTGCCGAACTCTTCCGTGATTTCAGCCAGATTTATATCACTCTTTCCCTGTGAGGCAAGAAAGTCCGTCAAATACTTCTGATAGTATTTTGAATTTCTGTACGTCGAAGTGGAATTTATCTTCTTTGAGCGGACAAGCAGCCTTTCAAGTTCCATCTCGCCCATCTGTAACAGTTTGACCGGAATGACGGCTTTCTTTGCCAGCATATTTTTGAGCAGCTCGGCACTCACTACGTTCTGCTTCTTCAATGAATCCTCATAGGCACATTCGACGGACTTGCGGAACTCCAGCAAGCGGTTGTTCTCACGGACGGTACGGATTGAGCCTGTCTTGCTGTTCCAGTCTTCGGGGCTACAATAGATGCCTGTCGCCATTGTGGAACTCTTGCCGTCTACGGTGATGCGGCAAAGGACGGCGGTCGTGCCGTCTGCCTTTACTTTACTCCTGTTGATGTATGGTAATACGGAAAATGTACTGCGCATGGTCGTAATGTTTTAAGTTTCTGATTTTAATGATTACAGGACAAGTTTCAAGTCCTTGGTTGCTTCAATATACTTGTCCATATCCTCAAAAAGCTTTTTCGGAGTGACACGGGCATACACTTGCGTGGTGGTTATGTCGGAATGTCCCAGCATCCGGCTGATGGTTTCTATCGGTACTCCGGCTTCCAGCGTAATCAGCGAGGCAAATGAGTGTCTTGCCTGATGATAGCACAAGCCGCCATTCACTCCGGCAAGGACAGCAAGGGCTTTCATGTGCCGTTTCATGTTGGGGTGATGAACCATCGGGAAAAGTGTCGGTCTGCTGTCATCACGATATTTCTCTATCAGTGCAAGTGCTTCGGGAAGCAGTTTGACGCTTGCCCGAAGCTCGTTTTTCTTCCGGCGGTACTTCAACCAAAGGCTTCCCTCGTCGTCCGTGTAAAGATTCTCACGGGTAACGCTCACCGCATCGGCATAGGCGGTTCCCGTATAGCAGGCAAACAGAAAAAGGTCACGGGCAAGAATGTGAGTGGTGCGCCATGCGGGTATCTCCACGTCACGGATTTTCTCGAAGTCCTCACGGCTTAATGCCCTCGGTGTACTTTCTGTCTTTTGTGGAAGGGTGAAATTAGCGAAGAAATACCTGTCTGCGTATCCCTCCTTGTAGGCGATACGGCATACCTTTTTCAAGATGGCGAGATAATGGCGCACGGTATCTACCGCCAGTCCTTTCACGTCCATTACATAATTCTGGTAGTCATGGATGAACTGCTCGGTAAGCTGACCGAAAGCAATGTCTTTCGTCTTGAACTGCCACTGGATGAACTCGCCCAATCTCATTCTCATGTAGTAATAGCCGGGATATGTTCCTTTGGCACGGTCGATGCCGATACGTGCCTTCAAGTCCTCACAGATACGGTCAGTCATTCTAAGCAATGTCATCTGTGTTTCCATGCTGCCTTGGAACAGTTCCTTGACCGCCGTGGCGTCAAAGTCTTGTCCGCGTTCCACCAGCGTGTCAAATGCGTTATTGATGGCAAGCAGCAGCTTGTCCAGCTTGGCATTGGTTTCCACCGCCTCACGGCTCTTGCCGTCCAGACGGCTTTCCCTCGCGTTCCACAACTCCGGCTTGCACGACAGTTTGCAACCGAACTGCGCCATCGTGCGGTTTACCGTAACTCTTCCCATTATCGGGGCTTTGCCCGACTTGTCCGTTCCGCTCTTTTTCAGGTAGAGCAGCACCTTGAATTTTTCAATCTTCATCGCTTACACTTTTTTGGTTACAAAATTACTTTGAGTATAAGCATTCATTGATTTGCAGAACATTGCGTATCAGCGCAAAAGAAACGGCTGCCCAACAATTTCATTTTCCGTGCATTACCTGTCATTGCTTCGGTAACAGACGGCTAACGACTTGGTAACTGAAATGGCTCAATATTCCGCACTTCCTTACGTTTTCAATATTTGGCAGAATAGTGAAAAGTGGCTCATTTCAAACGTATTACGTTTTATTGTTACTTGTTTGCTGATGGTTGCTTTGTGGGTTCTGTCCCATTGTGCCCGCCATTCGTTCGGAACCCTGATGCTGTCCTCCGGCATCCCGATAGAGAGCATCGCCAAGATGATGGGCCATACGAACATCAACAGTACGCAGGTCTATGCACAGGTTACCGACCGGAAGATATCCGGTGACATGGACCAGCTGATGAAAAGAAGACAGAAAGGGGATACGGTCCTTCTGACGGAAATGTCCGAATAATGAAATGCCGGCCGGAACCATTAAAAATTGGTTCCGGCCGGCATTCTTAAATATTGAACGCCCCCGATTATATCAGGGCCTCATGATAATTATCCTCCAGGAGTTTCTCAATGTCGGATACCTTATACAAAATTTTTCCGCCCAGCCGGATATAAGAAATACGCCCCTGGTCCCTATAATCCTGCAGGCATCTGCGGCTGATTCTTAGCAGGTCCGACAACTCCTTGTCAGAGAGAAAACGCTCGCCGTTAAACAGGGGGCGGTTATCCTCCGCAAGCCTTTCCAGCTTCGTCTGGATGTTATCCAGCAGGCCAAAGAACCGGCGGACACTGCCCGTCTCTTTGCTAATAATCCCTTCCATGCTACTTCCGATTAATTATTCATTCTTTCTTTTTTCTCTCACCGCCTTTTCCTTGCGTTTCATGGCGACATAGGCCATCAGCTTTTCTACGTCCTCCGGCCTGTAATAGATTTTCCGCTGGATTTGGGTGAATGCCAGCCGTCCGGTATCCCGGAGAGTCTGCAGGGTACGTGGAGAGATGTCAAGACGCAGGCAGACATCCTGGTTGTCCATTCACTCTTCCGGTTTCTTTTCCCTGTTCTTTTCATACAAGCGGTCCGCCTGTGCGGACAGGCTCTCAGTCCGAGCCAGCATCTCCTCAAAGATTCCGGCTTCAATGTAATATACTTCCATTTTTCTTGTTTTTATTTAAAATTGCTTCCTGTCAGGAACTCAAATTATTGAAATACAGTTCAAAATACTTTCCAAAGGCACTTCCGGCTGGGTGTCGTGGTTTCCGACTCCCCCTCCGGAGCCGTTTTAAGGAGGATTTCCCGTCATATTACGGCTGGAACAGTTTGTAATCCCGTCCTGTGATCTTCCTTATCACGTCGGCGTTTTCCTTAATATGTTCAACCGGTATGCGGCTTATAACACCGGAAACAGTGAAATCCTTACGTCTGGCCGCCCAGACAATGTCTGAGATACATTCGTACACCTGTGCGTCAATATGCAGGGGCTTGCGCCGGTTGGATGAAAAGTTGTTCAGGAGGGCTTCAATATATTTTTTACCTCTTCCTCCGTTATCGTCTTTTTACTCTCCGGCCGGGATGAAGATTCCTTGTGGGGTACCACCTCTTCCAGATCCCCGGAAATGCAGCTCAAATATGAGCCTTTGGCGGCAACTATATCCAGTATCTCCTTCTCGTTGATATGATACGGATTTGGTTTTTTCCTTTCAATGCTGTCCATAACTATGATTTATACATTAATTCCATGTGACAATTGGGCGTTTTGTAAGGCGGACGTTCCCGATGACGGATTATCGTCCTACGCCGCAAAGAAAAAAAGAATAAACGTGGGAAAGGGTACCTTGTCAGCTATAGTCATATATAGACATGAATAGTCAATACCGGCAAAAGACATGACAAACGGCTGTCCGGCGGGAGGTCTGGATTCTCCCCGACGTTGCCGGGATTGTGATATATCAGGTCATGGAGATATTGGCAGACTGCATTATCGGGATAATGACATACCAAGTTACGGATATTGTGATAGATTATGTCGTTGGAGTGTGGAAGTTGCCATAGGGAGGCTCTTTCAGCAAACGGAAGTACGGAAGGTACAGATATTATTGCAGCCATCATCAACAAAGACCGGAACATCACATTGGGAGAACGGTGCTTATCTGCGATATGATTATCATTTCCTCCAGTCATTTTGTATTGAAAGACCGGGAAAAAGTGGTGACGGGTTTGTAACTCTTTATATTTGTAGCTTTGCTATCGACCAGGGCAATGAATAGTACCCGACAATCCAGTTCTTTATCATATCCAATAAATGAAGAAATAGGGCGGCATATCAACGAATACCCACACCGGGGAGTGACGATTATCAATACAACCGGCTTTTATACAGGACGAGAAGTAAAGATGATGTTTATATTAGCCGGGAAGAGGGAAGCGCCGGTCAGCTTCCGGCTGATAAAAAATATAGACACGGAGGCTTTTGTTTCACAAAGTGCCGTTATAGGAGTTTATGGAGAAGGATTCGATCATATCAAAGTAGAATAAGAAAGAAATAAAAAATGATAATGATCATCATGAAAAGCGGCATCTGCCGTGCTTTTGTTCCCGACACAGGATGCGGTGTGACGCAATGGTTCGCATTCGGCGGTGAAATGGCCGCAAGCATGTCATGCTACTATGGACAGACCGCATCAACGATAGAGATAGAAGCGGAAACGGACTGTGAGATGTTTATCGTGGACAAACCGACTTTGGAAAACCTATGTTCCACACAAATAATCCTAAGAAACAATTTGTAAAATTCGAAACAGAAAAGTATGAAGACAATCATTGCAGAGAAATTATCATAACTTGTGATAATTTTTTGGCCAAAATACTACCCGCAGGGCTGGAGATTTTTTCCGAAAACAGGAGGCTTGACCTTGCTTTCCCGTCCAATCCCGGAGTTACCTTTGCGCCCAGAACGAAAATGACTGCCTGATGCGGCCCACTGAAAGGCGCGAAAATGGAGGTAAACGGAAGTGGAGGCAGATTAGACAGGAAAACTTCAAAGGAGAAATCCGTGAAAAGAAGAAACCTAAAAGGAAAAGGAACATTGCCGGAAACATGAAACCGGCAAACCACCTGCAAGGAAGTATGGTTTATCTGTCTGTCCAAACTCGTTTGGTCGGGCGGATAAATCATTCTTCCCAGTTTGCCTGCCGTGGGGACGGCTTGTGCCATTCATGGGCAAGCGGTCATATACAGCTTTCCGCTTACGGCTCAAAGGAACCGCAAAAAGAAAAATCCATAGAAAACCCGTAAAAGCACCTCTATGGCATAAGCATAAAAGAAATGGGTCTTGCATCATCAGTCTAAACCATTGGTTAGGCGTGATGCAAAGCCCTTTTCTCCGCTTATGCGGCAGTCGGTACACGTTCGTACAAACCTGTTTGGGCGATGGTGTGCCGACGGATAAAACCGCTTTTACGGAATGTTTTTATGTTTATATTAGAAATATTTCTTATTATAAAAACGCGCTAATCATTTTGTCATTCGGGTTGTTTTTATTAAATTTGCAGATTATAGCAATAGTTATGCAAATGAAGCGGATAAATCGACTGAAAATAGTGCTTGCGGAACAAGGTAAAACAGGGAAATGGTTGGCGCATGCATTAGGTAAAAATGAATCGACAGTCTCTCGTTGGTGTACAAACGAAGTTCAACCTTCGGTAGAAACACTACTGACGATTGCCGAAACGTTAAAGATTGATATTAAAGAATTACTTTGTTCTACGCAAATGTGTAATCAAGATGATGGCATCCAAATATAAAGCAATCGATTTTTTCTGCGGAGGTGGTGGAATGACTTGCGGTTTAAGACAGGCAGGGATTAACGTTATAGCAGGTGTGGACTTTGATCAAGATGCCAAAGAAACGTATGAATACAATAATTCCGGAAGTGTTTTCATTCAAACTAATATAAAGAATTTACGGAGCAATTATTTTGAGCGAAAATTTGGGATACGGAAAAATGATGACTTTTTGATTTTGGTAGGATGCAGTCCCTGCCAATTTTACAGTATAATTAATACGGATAAGAATAAAGCCTTAAAATCTAAGGATTTATTAAAAAACTTTGCTCGGTTCATCGAATATTATAGACCGGGATATGTATTAGTGGAAAATGTTCCGGGCATAATCACAAATAAAGATAGCATCTTACCTTATTTTCTACGAAAATTGGAAGATCTCGGATATAAAAATCCTGTTTATAAGGTTGTAGATATGAGCTATTACGGCGTACCTCAAAGTCGTCGAAGATTTTCTCTTATCGCAACACGATTGGAAAATGTCAATATACATTTACCTAAGGCGGACGATAAAGAGACCGTATTAGCCGATTATTTAGGTGAAAGGAACGGTTTTCCCAAAGTTAGCGCAGGCCATAAAGACAGTAGTGTGTTTAACCATACGGTTGCCGGATTAAGTGATGTATGTCTTAAACGATTGGCAAAGACCAAACACGACGGCGGGAACAGACTTGATTGGGCAAATGATCCGGAATTGCAATTACCTTGCTTTGTAGGAAAAGACGATTGTTTTAAAGATACATTCGGGCGTATGTGGTGGCATCGACCGGCTTCGACTATTACAACTAAATTTTATAGTATCTCAAACGGACGTTTCGGACATCCGGAAGAAGATCGGGCTCTTTCTTTACGGGAAGGTGCTACATTGCAAACATTCCCGAAAACCTATGTGTTTAAAACAAATAGTATTGCCGCAACGGCAAAATTAATCGGCAATGCAGTTCCGTGTGAATATGCTCGGCGATTAGGTGAAACGATAAAAGCACTGGAAAACAATGGCACAATTTAAAACTCGGGCAAGAGCTCTCGACTTATTGGGACGGCAACAAATTGCCGGTATCCCTACAGCTATTAACGAGCTTATAAAAAATGCACATGATGCGTATGCGGATAAATTCGATATCGATTTTCTCCGATGTAATAATCTGCTGGTATTACGTGATGACGGGCTCGGTATGACAAAAGAGGAATTTGAAACTCGTTGGCTTACGCTCGGGACCGAAAGTAAATTGGCAAATAAAAAAAGCAGTTTACCGCCTATTGACATATCAAAGCCAAGACGTCCTATCATGGGAGAAAAAGGCATAGGAAGATTGGCTATTGCATCAATAGGAAGTCAGGTTTTAATCGTATCGAAAGCAAAATTAAGATCTAAAGAATATGATATTGTTGTGGCTTTCATTAATTGGGAGATATTCGAGTTGCCGGGGATTAACTTGGAGGATATTGTTATTCCGGTAAGAGAATACTCTCATATGCCGAATGCAGCCGATATTGACAGTATTAAAAATGAAGTAATACAATCCCTTGATAAATTAAATCAAAAAGAACTTATTGACGACAAGGATTTTGAAAAAATAAAAAGTTCTATCACGTCTTTTAAAGTTGACCCACACCAACTTTCTTTACAACTACAACAAGGATTTGAATTAACCAATGGCTGTGGTGGAACTCAATTTTTCATCTCCCCAGTTTACGATACGATTATTTCCGATATAGAGGGAGACGGCAATTCGGACGAAGCTACAAAAATCGAGAAAATGTTGATGGGATTTCACAATACAATGACCCCCGATCATCCTACTCCCGTCGTTGACATTTCATTTAGAGACTATAGGGCGAATGACGGTAGTTTTGTCAGCATCATAGATAAAGAACACTTTTTTACCACGGAAGAATTTGAATTGGCGGATCACCATTTTCAAGGGCAATTTGATGAGTTCGGACAATTCAAGGGATTAGTAAAAATATATGGAGAAAAAACATTTGATCACATTGTAAATTGGCGGGATAACTATTATAGAGAAACCGAATGTGGTCCGTTTAAAATTAACTTGGCGTATTTACAAGGAGAATTGAAAAGTTCTCGTGTAGATGTCGAAAATTATGCCAGGATTAAAGCCAAAGGAGATAAATTCGGAGGTTTATACATATATAGAGATAATATTCGAGTTCTACCGTATGGTGACTCCGATTATGATTTTCTGGATATTGAAAAAAATCGTTCGAAACGAGCATCAACATATTTCTTTTCTTATCGACGAATGTTCGGTGCTATTGAAATAGCGGACCGAGAACACAGCGGTTTGGTAGAGAAAGCCGGACGCGAAGGTTTTATTGAAAATAAAGCATATCGCCAACTTCAAGCGATTTTAAAAAATTTCTTTGTACAACTTGCCGCTGATTTTTTCAGCGAAAAAAACAAAACGGCACAATCGGAATTCTTCAATCAGAAGAAAGACGAGTTCAATGCGTACCATAACGCACTTGAACGTCGGGATAAATTGGCCAAATCGAAAAAGGAGAGATTTGCTCGTGAGCTCGATATCTTTTTTGCCGGTTTAACGGAACATAAATTCGAAAACGAACTGGAAGAATTACTTACGAATTTTAGGAACGATTTACATTCGGTTTTATACATTAACGATGCGGATGAAGCAAGCCAGAAGATAATAGATCTGGAATTTGCCATGAGACAAAAAGTTTCCGATTACAGAAAAAGAATATCGGTGACAAGTCCTAAAGGATTTGCAATGTCAAAATCAATGAGAACGGATTTTGACACGTACCTTAATGAGTTTAAAATTCTGGAACAAACGGTATTTAAAAATATCAATGAAAATATCGATCAGCTAATCGATGATTATACGGCACAGTTGAATCTGGAAATAAGTAAGCGAAAGCGGTTGGAGCAAGCGGTGGAACTGATTTCAGCCGAAGCTCTGTCACTTAATAAGAAGAAGAAAAGCGAAACCAATGATGTTGTTTCCGATGTTTCTCGCAAAATTAAGGATCTTACGAATGAACTGATAATCGATTTGGATAATCAAATACGAAGCGTAAAGAATCAATTCAAATTATTGGCAACCGATAAAGCCGATAACTTTGATTTGGTAACGGAACGCAAGAGAATGGAAGCAGAAATAGAATCCATAAGCAGTCGAAATACGGATGTTATGGAACGCATAATTCGACAATTTGAAAGTTTCTATGTCGAAAAAAACGAAGACGGTCAAATAATTACAAATGACCAAATAGCGGAAGCCGCTTCGGAAGAGTTAGAGGAATTGCGGGAACGATTGCAATCGGACGTTGAATTAAGCCAATTAGGATTGGCTGTCGGAATATTGCACCATGAATTCAACGGTACGGTTAATTCGATTCGACATAGTCTGAAAGATTTAAAAGCATGGTCGGATGTAGATATCAAATTGGAAGGAATATATAAAAACATCAAGGTAAATTTCGAACATTTGGACGGCTATTTAAATTTGTTTACCCCGTTAAATCGACGATTGAATCGACGTCGGGAAGACATATCTTTATTGGATATTAAAACATTTTTAATAGATTTGTTCAAATCCCGTCTTGAACGACACAATATAGCTTTTAAACATACTAACGGGTTTGCAGGTCGAAAAATACACGGATTTCGTTCTACATTCTATCCTGTATTTGTGAATATCATTGATAATGCCATTTATTGGTTAAAACAAAGTGATGTTCCTGAAAAAGTTATTCGGTTGCATGCGGATGATACGGGAATATACATTTCCAATAACGGTATTGAAATAAAACCCCAAGATAAGGAACGAATCTTTGAATTAAGATTTTCCAGAAAGCCCAATGGAAGAGGATTGGGGTTGAGTATCAGTAAAGAGGTTTTGAATGCAGAGAACTATGATATATTTGTGGCACAACCTAAGGAAGGCTCTACAGTTACTTTTAAAATTCAAAAAATGCAATAAAAATATGGCAGACAGATTTATTGAGCAATCGAAAGAAATTGCAAACAACTTTATACAAAATATTGTTTTTATTGATGACAAAGCATATAAGAATGATATGACTAACAATGCATTTAGCGCATTAGATGTATCGAATGTATTTGCACAATCTGGAAAAATCTGTGCTGTATATGCACCCAAATCCATTTCTGATGTTAATAGTTACAATACTATACTAAATAAAGCAGATGTTGTCATTTTAGATTGGTATTTAGATATAGAAAAGGAGGAGAACCAAGTTGAAGATCCCGATGCAGATGCAGATAATGACGATCCGCGCGGAGAGTTTACATTAAAATTGATATCTGATTTATTATCACAAACTGGGATGTTGAAACTGTTAATTGTGTATACTGGAGAAACGGATTTATTTGAAATTACGAACAGTATATATCAGAAAGTGGATCAGCATTCTTTTCATAAAGGAGATTGCGTTATTCAATCTTTAAATTCTAAGATATTAGTTAGAGCTAAAAAACAAAATTCGGAAACTCAATTTGCACATAATCCGGAATTGAAAGATAAAATAGTATCGTATGAAAGCCTTCCGACTTTGATTGTTGAAGAATTTGCAGACATGACCAACGGTTTGTTATCGAATTTTGCTTTATCTTCAATATCGGCAATAAGGAATAATACATCCAGAATGTTAAGCGTCTTTTCTCCCAAATTAGATCCGGCATATCTCGGGCACAAAATATTATTGGAAAACACATTCGAATCCAAGCAACTATTAATAAAATTATTTGGCGAAGCTATTTCGGAATTATTGGAGACAACAGATATTGATACAAAGGATTGGGTTGATAACTGGATTGAAAACCGTATTACAGACGAAACGATAAGTATAAATGGAGTGTCTATTGGCAAATCGAAAGACCTTTTAAAAAAAATGTTTAGTTCCGAGCAACCTCGACTTAAAGATAAATATACAGAAGCTTCAGGAAAAGATATGTCAAATAAAGACGAGGGGAAATTACAATCGCATACCATAGAGTTATTTGCATATGATGGTATCGATGTGAATAAATCGAATGTAGATTTTGCCATTTTGACGCATCATAAAAATATATTTCAACCTGCTATTGGGGCTCCGATATTAACACTTGGAACAGTTATAAAATCTGTAGACAAGTATTATGTTTGTATTCAACAAAGATGCGATTCGGTGAGAATTAAGGAGGAAAGACGATTCTTATTTTTACCTTTAGAAGAAAAAGGCGAATATCCGTTAATTGTGAATAATGAATTGAAATTATTTCCAAATAAATCTTCATTTGCAATAAAAACAGTGAAATTCAAGCCAAAAGAAGGTGCTACAATTATTCAAGCATCAAAAAAGGAGGACAAATATGTATTCTATTCTTCCTATGGAGAAACTTATGAGTGGGTGGTAGACTTAAAAGAAATGCAAGCACAACGTATTTTAAACAGTTACTGTGCACAACTGTCTCGCGTAGGATTGAATGAATCCGAATGGTTAAGACTTATCGCAAAGCAATAATATAGGCTATGTCAGATATTTTTTCTCAAACTAAAAGATCGGATATAATGTCAAAAATATCAAGTAAAGACACTAAACCGGAAATTTTAGTTCGTAAGTTCTTATTTTCAAAAGGATTCAGATATCGTATTAATGTCAAAACATTGCCGGGTAAACCTGATATAGTTTTGCCTAAATATAAAACAATAATATTTGTGAACGGATGTTTTTGGCATGGGCATAATTGCAAAAAGGGAAAATTACCATCCTCAAATACAGATTTCTGGAAGGAAAAAATATCAAACAACAAATCGCGAGATGCCAAAAATTCCGATTTACTTGTAAAACTCGGCTGGAAAGTTATAATTATATGGCAATGTGAAATTAGTAAGATTGATAATAGGACAAAAATACTTAATAAGCTACTGGAGGATATTAAACAATAATAATCACGAGATATTAAATCTAAAATATAAATGCATTAATCGGGAAAATATAGAAAAACTTATTCTATAATTCCGATTTTTGTCTTATCGTTGCGTTTGAAGAGTTCTTTGAAGGTTACGCAACGTACAGAAAAATAATGCAGCAGATAACTAACTTAATCGTAACCTATTACTATTATGAGTAATAAACTTATGCTCATTTCCAACAAATTACACTCTTTTCGTAACTTCTTACCACGGCTTTTTCATTTAAGAAATAACGCGAGTTCGGGATAAGGATTGCGTAAAAAATAGGGTAAAACGAGCTAAA
>OGIL01000383.1_pt1 | contig 27848 bp, 17 predicted proteins | sample 1571751 | NCBI WGS metagenome assembly OGIL01 (sample SAMEA2581964, study PRJEB24529) | metagenome | biome: Human gut stool | place: China | collected 2011 | reverse complement strand
CGGATGTCATTGTCATTACCGAAAGTCACTTCGACAAATTCTCTCCCGTTTCTTATCACCGGAGAAAGTTTGATCTTGGTTTTTGGGGTATATATTTCCATGCCTCACGTTTTGTCGGATATTGAAACCCGTTTTCGCAAATTTATAAAAAAACACGGGTTATCCATGCGCTTTATTGACATTTAACAATAGATCCCGACTACCTGACAATAAGGTGAGGAGCCACGAAAATACCCTCTGCCAAATCCGTCCTTCCCGGCACTCCGTTTCTCCGATTTCCTCTGCCCTGCGCCACAAGCGGCCACTTCTGTGCCCGATGCTTCCATAGCCTTTCCAACTCTTTTACGTTCAGCCGGTTCCCCTTACTTTCGTTCCCGCATCGCTATTGGTGCTAACTAAAAACACTCGTAATTATGGACGAAAACGTAAAGAACGACGCTAAACAAGTCATGCTCGTTCAGAATGCCGACGACGGACGACTGCAAGCCGTTACCGGCGTGGATCGGGACGGCAATATCCAGACCACCGACCCCACGGATCAGAATGTGGCGAGCCTGCTGAACGTGAACACGCAGGATTCAGCCCTCGAAGCCTTCTTCAAAAAGTTCATGGAACAGGCCCAGAACCCCGTCCACACGGGTATCTTCGTCATGACGGAGAATGCCCTGAACAAACTTATCCGCATCGACTTCGACCCGGAGATTCTGGAAAATTACCGTATCGACCCCTCCGAACGGCTTCAGACGCAGGAGCAGCGGCAGTTCGAGCCGCTGGACGTCACGAAGATAGACCTGGCGGATATGGAGAAGAAAGGTATCCGCATGGAGGACATCGAGCCGCACCTGAAAGCCATGTCTTACGGACATAAATCCAACGGGCTGGTGGAGATGAACCCCGAACTGGAGAACGGGATGCGTGTTTCCACCAAAGGGCGCGTGTCGCTCGAAGAGCAGGCGGACGGCTCGCTGCGCGTCGTGCCGCATTACTGGCAGGAACGGCCCGACCTCGACGCCCCCTTCCACGGGGTGCTGCTCGACGAGGAGGCGAAAACGAACCTGATGAACACCCGCCACGCCGGGAAAGTGATCGACCTGGAGCTGGAGCCGGGCAAGCTCACGCCCTGCTACGTGTCGATAGACAAATGGACGAACACGCTGGAACCCATGCCCGTTTCGTTACTCGAAAAACGTGCCCGCATCAAGGAGGCCGACCTCTCGGAAGGCAAGCAGATGGATTTCTACGGCGGCGGCAAGGTGTTGCTCGAAGGATATACCACCCGCGCGGGTTATAAGCGGGATGCCTATATCCAAATCGACGCGGCCGAACGTAACTATTCCTTTACCTACGACGGTTTGGATCGCAACCGCTACGCCCAGGAGAACAAGGAGATTTACCGCCAGAAGGCCGCCGAGAAAAACGGACGGCAGGAAACTACGGCCTCCGAACGACAGCCCACGCTCACGATTCACCGGACAATCCTCAAAGCCTCCGTGCCCAAAGAGGCTTATGACCAGTGGACGGAAGCGGTGAATGATCCCTCCAAGCGGGCGGATGTCAAGGCTTTCTACATCAAGGGCATGGTCAAGGACGGGCAGGGTGAGCCGTTCAACGCCTGGGTCAAGCCCAACTTCGAGCGTAACAAGATGGACTTCTTCCGCTGGAATCCCGACCGTGCGAAACGGCAGGGAGCGGAGGTCAAACCCGCCGTTGAAAGCCGTACCCAGGTCGCCGTCAATTCCGAGGGCAAGACCGTCGAAGCGGTCAAAGGTGTGAAAGAGCCGCTCAAGCAGGGACAGCAGGAAGCCACCCCGACGCAGAAGAAAAATTACCGCAGCAGCAAAAAGAGCAACTCCAAAGGTGTCAAGGTATAACGTATGAAATGGTTCTACATGCAGGCCGGAGCCATGCCGCTCCTGATCGCGGCGCTGGCCGCCTTGTACCTCCGGCCGGGTAAACGCAGCCCCCCGGAGGAGGCGGACGACGGACGGCAGTATTACGACGGGAACGGCAACCATGTCTATTACGACCGCCGGCTGATCGCCCGTCCGGAAAAAGAGAAAGAAGAAGAACTACAAGAAAACAACCACTGAAAAATCCGAATCATCATGCAAGTAATTATCGCAGAGAAGCCCTCGGTGGCGCGTGAGATCGCCGCCATCGTGGGAGCCACAAACCGTAAAGACGGTTTTATCGAGGGAAACGGCTACGCCGTAACCTGGGCCTTCGGCCACCTGGTCGGGCTGGCAATGCCCCAACAGTACGGCATCGCGGGTTTCCGCCGGGAAAACCTGCCTATCCTGCCATCATCGTTCATCCTCCTGCCCCGGCAGGTTCGGGAGGGTAAAGAGTATAAGGCCGACCCGGGTGTCGTGAAGCAGCTCGGTATTCTCCGGGAATTGTTCGGCATGGCCGAGCGCATCATCGTCGCGACCGACGCGGGGCGTGAAGGGGAGCTGATCTTCCGCTACATCTACTCTTACCTGGAATGCCGCACCCCTTTCGTGCGGTTATGGATCAGCAGCCTGACCGACCGGGCCATCCGCGAGGGGTTACAACACCTCCGCCCTGGCAACGAATACGACAACCTTTACCTCTCGGCCAAAGCCCGCAGCGAAGCCGACTGGATCGTCGGTATCAACGCCTCGCAAGCGCTTGCCGTGGCTGCCGGGCGGGGCGTCTGGTCGCTCGGACGGGTGCAGACCCCCACGCTGGCGATCATCTGCTCCCGTTACCTGGAGAACAAGGCGTTCAAGCCCGCCACCTATTTCCGGCTGAAGCTCTCCACGGCAAAGGAGGGCACGGAGTTCACCGTCCTCTCCACGGAGAAATTCGACGGCAGGGAGAAGGCGGAAGCAGCCCGCGCCGAGGTTATCGGCGCCCGAACGGTACGCGTCGTGAACGTGGAGCGCAAGGAGGCCAGGGAACAGCCGCCTCTCTTGTACGACCTGACGACACTCCAGAAAGAGGCCAACAGCCGGTATGGTTTTTCGGCAGAAAAAACGCTCGACATCGCCCAGTCGCTTTACGAGAAGAAGTTCATCACTTATCCCCGTACCGGCTCACGCTATATATCGGAAGATGTGGCCGAGGAGATTCCGGCACTCATCGGGAACATGACACGCTATCCCCGTTTCGCGGAATACGCGGGCCTGATGGATACCGCATCTCTCTCCCGCCGAAGCGTGGACAACGAAAAGATCGCCGACCACCACGCGCTGCTTCCCACCGAGAACCTCCCCTCCGAACTGGATGCCGACCACCGCATCGTCTATGAGATGGTCGCGGGGCGGATGCTCGAAACCTTTTCCGGGGCCTGCGTGAAAGAAAACACTTCCCTTACCCTGCAAAGCGCGGGGCATGATTTCACGGCCCGCGGCAGTATCATGGTCGAGACGGGCTGGCGGGCCGTCCTGAATGAACCTGTCGAGGAGAAAGAGGAGGACATGACCCTCCTTCCCGACATCGTGCAAGGCGACGAGCTGCCCGTCAAAGGATGCGGCACGGAACAGAAACAGACCCGGCCGCGCCCCCTTCACACGGAATCGAGCCTGCTGGCGGCGATGGAAACCGCCGGACGCGAACTGTCCGACGAGGCCGAACGCGAGGCGATGAAGGATGCCGGCATCGGCACGCCCGCCACCCGTGCCGCCATCATCGAAACGCTCTTTGCCCGCGAGTATGTCAGGCGAGAGAAAAAGTCGCTTGTACCCACGGACAAGGGACTGGCCGTGTATGCCGTGGTCAGGGACAAGAAGATCGCCGATGTCGCCATGACGGGCGGCTGGGAACTGGCCCTCTCGAAGATCGCCACCGGGGAGATGGACGCCCCGACGTTCCATCGCGGTATCGAGGTCTTCGCCTCGCAAATCGCCAAAGAACTGCTGGAAGCAAGAATCGACGGCGCGGAGAGTGACACAGCCTGCCCGCGTTGCGGCAGGCCCGTGGTGTTCTATCCCAAACTCGCCAAGTGCCAGAATCCCGATTGCGGCCTGACCGTATGGAGAACCGTGGCCCGCAAGGAGCTGACCGACAAGCAGCTCGCGGAACTGCTGACCAAAGGCAAAACCGGCACGATCCGGGGATTCGTCAAAAACGGCGGCGGGACGTTCGACGCGGCCCTCACGCTCGATGACCAGTTCAAGACCTCGTTCGTTTTCGAACCGCGCGATACTCCCAGGCAGGGAAAGAGGAACAAACGGAAATAATCGTTACCTTTGCCACTGGAAAAGACCTGTCATAACGAGATACGCTTGTTTGATAAGGATTTTTTCAGTGGTCGGCGCTTCGGGTGGGAACCCGGGGCGCCTTTCTCTTCCCCGATTATCAACGACCACTAAAAATTCTTATCATGCCAGACAAGCAACACCATACCCCCACGGGGGAATTGTCCTATTACGGACTTTCGTTACTATCCTACCTCAAGGACAGCCACCCGGAACTCATCGCCGAAAGTGAGTTCATCGCCGAGCGGGCCGACAGCGCCGCCCAAGCGTACAGCGAGGCGATCCGTTCGGGCTGCAACCACATCGAGGCCGAAGAAATTGCCCGCGAGGAACTCTGCCGCGGACTGCACTTTTCACCCTACAACACGCTGGTAAACATCCTCTGGAGGGAATTCGAGGCGGAGATTCCCGAGGATACCGCCCGGCAGGCGGCTCTACGCCTGCTGCCCCTCTGCCGCGGGGTGCTGGAGAAGTACGACCTCACGGACGACTTCGCCGACACGCCCGACTACGAACTGTTCTATACCGAACTGACGGGAACCGTCCAAATACTTCTCGAAGATGGCATTCAATAAGAAAACCCACCTCCGCCAGAATATCGACGCGCTGAAGACGGCCTTCACGCTCGACAGGGAACGGCGGGCGCCGACTCCCGAAGAAGAAAGGACACTCGGCGCATACAGCGGCTTCGGCGCCATCAAGGAAGTGCTGGAAAACCCCACCGGGAAACCGGACAAGGACGGCATGGCAACGCTCGTGGCCGAGTTGCACGAGGTCATCAGGGCGAACACCCCCGACGAACGGGAATACAAGCGCTACATGGACGGGATCAAGAACTCCGTCCTGACGGCTTTTTACACGCCCCCGAAAGTGGCAGACGCCATCGTGGAGGCGATATGGGACACGCGGATCGTCCCCAAACGTATTCTTGACCCCAGTGCGGGAACGGGGGTTTTCGTCAGTGCCGTGGATTTCCACGCCCCCTATGCGGAGATCACCTGCTTCGAGAAAGACCCCGCCACGGGGTTGATCCTGAAGCACCTGCACCCCGAAAAACGGGTGCGGGTACAGGGATTCGAGCGCATCGAACCCAAATACGCCGGTTACTACGACGTGGCCGTGAGCAACATCCCTTTCGGGGACGTGGCGCTCTTCGACCCGTTCTTCTCCACCCATACCGACCCCGTGCGGCGGCAAGGCACACGGGCGCTGCACAACTATTTTTTCATGAAGTCCGTCGATATGGTACGCGAGGGCGGCCTGGTGGCATTCATCACCTCGCAGGGAGTATTGAACGCCGAGCAGGGACGCCCCGTGCGCGAGTGGCTGATGAACCGCTGCGAGCCCGTATCGGCCATCCGGCTGCCGAACAACCTCTTTACAGAACACGCGGGGACGGAGGTCGGCAGCGACCTGGTTATCCTGCAAAAGAAAGCCGCCACGGGGGAACTGTCCGAACGGCAGCGGGATTTCATCGAATCCCGCAAGCTGTCGAACGGCATCCGGATAAACAACCTTTTCCAGTCGTTCGACAGGGTGATCCATACCGAGGCCAAAGTAGGCAAAGACCCCTACGGCAAACCGGCGATGGAGTTCACCCACGCGGAGGGCGTGGACGGCATCGACCGGGAGATGCGGCGTATGCTCTCGGAGGATTTCAACCGGCATTTCAACGAGAGTTATTGCCTGGAACATGCTCCGGAACAGACACCCGGTACACCGGAGCGGGAATTGTCCCGTCCCCGTCAGGCGGAACGCCAGCGTGCCGAAAGACACGAGCCCCGCCTTGCCGGAGAAATCGTCAAGGAGATTATCGCCGATGCCCGTAACCTTCAGCAGCAGCGGGAAGAGGAGGAAAAACGCCGCGTCGTCGCCGAAATGGCGGCACAGGGCTACCATGTCGATACCGAAACCGGGGAGATTACCCGAATCGAAAACAAACCCGGACAAGTGTTACCGGATTCTGCTGCCACACCCGCCGGAGAACCGACCGGGGAGGATCTGGCCGACTTCGGGGCCTGGTCGAAAGAGCGGGAGAATCGCTTGTGGGAGCAGCACCCGCCGAAACCCGAAGATTTCGGCATGGCAGATACTCCCGTGCAGCACGTGGGCGGAATAACGGAACCGAAACCGCAGGAGGGCTTCGCCGGGTCGCTTTTCGACACGGTGGAAACGGCGGCTCCCGTACCTGCCACCCAAGCTGCCGAACCGGTAAATGTGCAGCAGGAACCGTTGCTGACGCTCTACGATCTGTTCGGCTTCAGCGCCGAGGAGCGGCGGCAGGCAGAACTCGGTATATCCAAGAAAAGGAACAGCCGCCGGGGAGCAAAGCGGAAGACGCCCCGACAACCCTCATTATTCGCCCCGGCCTCCTCTCCGGAGGAACAGAAGAGCGAAATGCCGAAAACGACGCCACCGGAGCGTGATCCCGAAGACTTGTATGCCTCCCTGAACTGGGAGGACAACCCGCCGATCAACGGCTTTTACGAGATGATGATGTCGCTTACCCCGGAACGGAGGGCGGAATTGCGCCGACAAAGCGCCCGGCAGCAGGAAACCCCGGAACAGCGGGAACGGCAGGCGGTACGCCCCCCGACGGAAGCCCCGAAAGGCAAACGGAAACAAGCCGCCGGTACGCCGAGAACGGGCGGCCTGTTCGACACGCCGGAAAATCCGGAGGAGGAAGAACCCGGTAAAGAAATGCCGCAGATACGGGAGGCGGATATGAAACCCCGACCGTTCGAGGGGGAGGTCGCCCCCTATTTCCGCGAGGGAACACTCGTCACGGACGGACAAAACCGGGTCGGCTACCTGCGGGAGACTGAATCCCTGCAACCCATGTTCCACCCGCTGGAACTCACGCCTGCACAACGGACGAAAGCCTCCATGTATATCGAGATACGCGATGCCTATTACCACCTTTATAACAACGAGGCGGAAACGCTGACGGCGAACCCCGCCCTGCGGGAGATGCTCAACCGGCTTTACGACAATTTCACCGAACGCTTCGGACGGCTCAATGACAAACGCAACCTCGACCTGATCAAGATGGACGCGCGGGGGACGGAGATTCTGTCGCTGGAGCGTTACATCGACGGCAAGGCACGCAAAGCCGACATCTTCGAGCGTCCCGTGGCCTTCAATCCCGATGAGATCACGCACGCCGACGACGCTTCGGAGGCCCTTGTGGCCAGCCTGAACAAGTACGGCCGGGTGGAACCGCACTACATGGCCTCGCTCACGGGAACTACCGTGGAGGGAATACTCGGGGAACTGAAAGGACGTATCTATTACAACCCGGAAACGGACGGCTACGAGGTTGCCGACAAGTTCATCGCCGGCAATGTCATCGGGAAAGCCGAACGGATCGAGGCGTTCCTGCGGGAGAATCCCGACCACGCCCCGGCCCGGGAATCGCTGGAGGCTCTGCGCGAGGCGACGCCCAAACCCATCGCTTTCGACGACCTGGATTTCAACCTGGGCGAACGGTGGATTCCAAAAGGTGTTTACGAGCGTTTCGCCTCCTCGCTCTTCGATACGGAGGTGAAGATCACCTTCGCCTCCAACCTGGACGAGTACGGCGTGAAGGCGGAAGCGACGAACGTGAAGATCACGGAGCAGTATGCCGTCAGCGCGCAGACCCGTAAGTACAACGGCCTGCACCTTTTGAAACACGCCCTGCAAAACACTTCGCCCGACATCACCAAGACCGTCCTCAAATGGGTGGACGGAGAACGGCGGGAGGTCAAAGTGCGTGACGGGGAGGCCATACAGCTCGCCAACAGCAAGATAGATGAGATCCGGGGTGCTTTCCCCGAATGGCTGCGCGAGCAGTCGTCCGACTTCAAAGACCGCCTGACAGACCTCTATAACCGTACTTTCAACTGTTACGTGCGCCCGAAGTACGACGGGACGCACCAGGAATTCCCCGACCTCGACCTCAAGGGGCTGGGAATCGACAAACTGTATGACAGCCAGAAGGACGCGATATGGATGGACAAACTGCTCGGCGGCGGGATAATCGACCACGAGGTGGGCGGCGGAAAGACCCTTATCATGTGCTGCGGGGCCTACGAGAAGAAACGCCTCGGGCTGGCCAATAAACCCATGATTATCGGGCTGAAAGCCAACATCCATGAAATAGCCCGGACGTTCTGCACCGCTTACCCGATGGCCAAAGTCCTCTACCCGGGCAAGGAGGATTTCACGCCCCGGAAGCGTGAGCGCATCTTCCGGGAGATACGCAACAACGACTGGGACGCCGTGATCCTCTCGCACGAACAGTTCGGCATGATACCCCAGTCCCCGGAGATACAGCAGGAGATATTGCAGGCCGAGCTGGACTGTGTGGAGGAGAACCTCGAAGTGCTCAAAGCACAAGGCAGGGACGTTTCCCGCGCCATGATGAAAGGGTGTCAGAAACGCAAGGCCAACCTGGAAGCCAAGTTGCAGAAGGTGGCGCACGCGCTGGAAACACGCAAGGACGACGCCGTGGACTTCCGCCTCATGGGTATCGACCACCTCTACGTGGACGAGAGCCACAAATTCAAGAACCTGACTTTCACGACCCGGCATGACCGGGTGGCGGGCCTCGGAAATCCCGAGGGGTCGCAGCGGGCGCTCAACATGCTTTTCGCGCTGCGTACCATACAGCAGCGCACGGGCCGCGACCTGGGGGCGACGTTCCTCTCGGGAACGACCATCTCCAACTCGCTCACGGAACTGTACCTGCTTTTCAAGTACCTGCGCCCGAAGGAACTGGAGCGTCAGAATATCCGCACCTTCGATGCCTGGGCGGCCATATTTGCCAAGAAAACCATCGACTACGAGTTTTCCGTGACCAACGAGGTCGTGCAGAAAGAACGGTTCCGATATTTCATCAAGGTTCCCGAACTGGCCATGTTCTACTCCGAGATTACAGATTACCGCTCGGCGGAGGATATAGGGATCGACCGACCGCAAAAGAACGAGATATTGCACAATATCCCGCCGACACCCCAGCAGACGGAGTTCATAGAACGGCTGGTGCAATTCGCCAAATCGGGCGATGCCACGCTCCTGGGCCGCCTGCCGCTCTCGGAGCGGGAGGAAAAGGCGAAAATGCTCATTGCCACAGACTACGCCCGCAAGATGTCGCTCGATATGCGTATGATAGACCCCGAACTATACAGCGACCACGTGGACAACAAGGCGAGCCACTGCGCCCGTATGATTGCCGGTTACTACCGCCGTTTCGAGGCGTACAAAGGTACGCAGTTCGTATTCTCCGACCTGGGAACCTACAAACCCGGAGCGGGGTGGAACGTCTATTCCGAGATACGGCGTAAACTCGCGGAGGATTACGGCATACCCCAAAGCGAGGTGCGGTTCATCCAGGAGGCGACCTCGGAAAAAGCGCGCAAGGAGATGATCGCCGGTATGAACGCCGGAAAAATCCGCGTACTCTTCGGATCGACCGAGATGCTCGGGACGGGAGTGAACGCGCAGAAACGCTGCGTGGCGATACACCACCTGGACTGCCCCTGGCGTCCCAGCGACCTGGAGCAGCGCGACGGGCGGGGAATACGCACCGGGAACGAGATCGCCAAACTCCATGCCGACAACAAGGTGGACGTGATATTATACGCCGTCGAGAAGTCGCTCGACGCCTACAAGTTCGGGCTGTTGCACAACAAGCAACTGTTCATCCGCCAGCTCAAGACCAACAACATGGGAAGCCGTACCATCGACGAGGGGGCCATCGACGAGAAAAGCGGCATGAATTTTTCCGAGTATGTAGCCGTCCTCTCGGGAAATACAGACCTGCTGGACAAGGCCCGCCTGGAGAAGAAGATCGCCACGCTCGAAAGCGAACGCCAGGCATTCGTGCGCGGCAAATCATCGAGCCGCTACAAGCTGGAGCAGATCACGGAGAAGATAGAGAAGAACAACGACCTGATACGGCGTATCGGCAAGGATCTGGAACACTTCAAGGCCCGCGTCGAGTTCAACGAGGACGGCTCGTACCGCAATCCCGTGAAACTGAACGGGCTGGAAACCTCCGACCCCAAGCTCATCGGGAAACAGCTCAACCGTATCGCCGAAACGGCACGCACGCTCGACAGGCTCGAACCCATCGGGAGCCTCTACGGGTTCGAACTGCTCGTCCAGAGCGAAACGACCGGGAAAGACGGGCTCGACCTGGTGCAGAACCGTTTTTATGTCCGGGGTGAAGGGGATTATCTATACCAGTATAACTACGGGAATATCGCCTCCGACCCGCGACTGGCGGCGATGAACTTCATCCACGCGCTCGCGACCATCGAGCCGACACTGGAAAAATTCCGGAAAAAGAACGAGGAACTGGAGAAAGATATTCCCGTCCTGCGGGAAGTGGTGGAAAGTTCCTGGCGCAAGGAGCCCGAACTGACGGCCCTGAAAACTGACCTGACGGAAATAGACCGCAGGATACAGCAAAGCCTCAAACCGATAGAAGAGAGCGAGGGAAAGGAGGCGGAGGAGGATAACGACGTGTGCCGGGAACGGCATGACACGGCGGAAGAGCTCCCGAAGGAAGACAACACGGCGGCCCGTATTCCTTCCCGGCTGCGGCAGATTGCCGACGCCTCCGGGGGGCGCATCGTGATCGCGGGCGTGGGCAGCCCGCCGGAGAACGGCCCCGCAAAGAAAGGGATTAAGATGTAAGCGAAAAGCCGACGGAAGTACAGATTTCCGTCGGCTTTTTTCATATGCCCATGAGCGTTGTTGTCACACTTCCTGCAAGAGTGTTTGCAGCTCCTCCTGCGTGGGAAGATAGGTCATGTACTGGGCGGCGAAGACCTGCTTTTCATCTTCGGGCAGCGTATAACGGACGACCGCGTCGTTTTTCTCCGCGCAGAGGACGATACCCACCGGAGGGTTATCCCCGGGATTCATCAACTCACGGGTGTAGTAATTGACATACATCTGCATCTGCCCCAAATCCTGATGGGTCAGCTCCCCGGATTTAAGGTCTATTAAAACGAAACAGCGGGCCAGGTAATTGTAAAAGACCAGGTCGATGTAGAAATGCTTGTCGTCGAAGGAGATACGCTTCTGTCGCGCGACGAAGGCGAAGCCTTTCCCGAGTTCGAGCATCAAGCGCTGCAAGCGGCTGATGAGCAGTTGCTCCAGATCGGTTTCCAGAAAATGCTCTCCCTGGGGGATACCGAGAAACTCCAGGATATACGGGTCGCGGATGATCTCTTTGGGTTCGACACGCCCGGGTTCGGTACGGGAAATCTCCTCTTTCACGGCTTTCTTGTCTCGGCTGGCCAGCAAGCGGTCATAGAAAAGCGTGTTGATTTGGCGGTCGAGCTGCCGGACACTCCAGTTTTCCTTGACGCACTCGTGCAGGTAAAAATCACGGGCGGCATCGCCCGACACCTTGAGAAGCGTGCGGCAATGCGACCAGCTCAATTTATCACACAGCGTGTGATATTTCGGGTAGCACTGGTAAAACTGCCTCATGTACCGCAGGTTGGTGGCCGTGAACCCGTTTCCGAACTCCGCCACGAGCCGCCTGGAAAGGGTGTTGATGACAGCCTTGCCATATCCGGCACGGCCGGTTCCCTGCTGCTCGTACTCCACTATATATTTCCCTACCTGCCAGTAAGCCCTCACGAGGGTCGAATTGACATGATGTATCACCTTCGCGCGCGCTTCCTGCAAGATATGGCGCACGTTATGCAGTAGCTCTTCCTCCCCTTTGTCGGCAGGATATATTTTATCTGTTTCTTTCATTGTTCATTATTATATAGGCTTCCAAGTGCAAACATACTGATTTTACGGCAAATATCGAACGGTTGTACCGCCTTGTCGTGCCTTATTCCATGTATCTCCGCGTTTTTCCATGACGCCGGACTCTCGGGACAGGGCCTAACCGGAACCGGCAGGACGATCCTTTTTCAGCTTGCGGAAATTACTGAAGTTACGCTCGATGAACCGCAGGACGTCCGATTCCCGGTAGAAGGTCTTGTGATAGATCATCTCGTAAGGCAGCTCTCCCGAGGTGCGGTAACGCTGGAGTGTGCGCTTGCTGATATTGAGCATACGGCACAGGTCGTAATTGTCCAGAAGACGCTCCCCGTCAGGCAGGATGGAAAGCGGTTGCTCCACGTCCCCCGCGCACAGCTTCTCGATACGTTCCAGCCGTTCCGAGAGCCGCTGCATCCATCCGTCGAAATATTCCTTATCCAGAAACATGGCCTACTCCTTTGGTCGGTTTTTGCGCCGCACGGAACGCTCCTTCAGCACACGGCGGATTTCCGTGAGGGAATAATACAGCTTCCGGTTGATGGCCGAATAGGTGATCACGTGATCCGAGCGGAGGCGTTGAAGGGTACGCCCGCTGATGCCCAGGTAACGGCAGACCTGCTCGCCGTCCATCCATTCGTCGTTTATATACTCCTTATTCCATGCACGCCCCTTTTCAGGGAGAGAGGCGATTGCAGCCTCTATTTTCTCTATACGCCCGACAAGCTCGTTATAGGCTCGCGAACTGATCACTATGATTTTCATACTCCTTTGTTTTTTAGTCTGTTACAAAGGTCGGGCTTATATGGACAGCTTAAAACGAGGTCGGTACGACTTTTTTTTGATAATTTGCAGTGAACTGATTCTCAACGGTTCATGCGGTGAAGAAGGCAGTGTTTTTTACCGAAATCCGCGGCCCGTACTCGGTATTTTTATTGGCAGAAATGCGATAGCATACTGTGATTCAACGCTTAACGGTGTTCTAATCCGGACGGGGCTACAACGGAACACCCGTATCGGCTCCTTATACGGGTGCAAATACGGGCGTTCGGGAAAGTTCCTTTCGAGAGTTACGGGGGAAAACCGACCTCGGTTCTTTTGTTATATACAACGCTGATTATCAGTGTTTCTATAAGAAATAGAGTGCTTTACCGGTTCATGTTCTACTCGGAATTGCCGTTTTTCTTGTTTCGCTTCCACGTCTGCATACGTTTAAGCAGGGCCTCTTTCGCCTTGTCAAGCCACGGTGTCGGGTTGTTTCGGATTTTCATATCGCAGAATGTCCTCGAAAGGTTCATGTCGAGGTGTACGTTGAAAGCGTTGGAAATGTAGCTGGCAAGTTGCGTGAGTGGCACATTGCCGAAACAGCCTTTACTGTCGAGCAGGTAAATAAGTTCCGTCAGATCCGTCTTCGAGTCCTGCCATGTCGGACGCACGTCAGACAATGGCAGAACCATGTTCCGGAGGTTCGTGCTCTCCAGTGATTCCAATTCGCCCATAAGATAAACCGACAACATATCGTTGGCCAGGATTTTCGCCACCTTGAAATCCGCGTTTGTCGAAAACTGCGGGTCGAGTTCATAGTAGAAGGTTTCCAGGTATTGCTCCGTGTCGGTCTGCCCGCGCAGGAAATAGAGGCTGTCCAGGTGTGTAGCGCCGCTGCGGAAATAGCGGATAAAGTCGAGGCGTTTCTGCGTTACGCGTTGATGGCCCGAACATGGGCGTCCAGGTACTCCCGTTGTGCCTCGATACTTCCTACCGGACGGTTCATCTCGATATTGTAGAGCTTGCGGTAATAGATCAGACGGCAAAAAAGACGAGGTTTGATTTCTTTGAAGAACTTTATTTCCTCGTCATCGTTTTGAAAACGGTAGCCGATGATATATTGTTTCAAACGGTCGAACGCTTCTCCCAGGACACGTGACGCTTCAAGCGACTTTTTCAACACGTCGGTATCCCGCGATTCGATACGTTCGATACTCCGCAGGACTTCGCTGTTTAATTTTTCTATAAATGCAATCATAATCCGTCTTGTTACTTTCGCGTATAAAGTTAGCGAATCGAAAAACCGGCGGATTACGATTTTTATCTTTCTCTTCGTTTTTTTATCACGGAGCCGATTTTAATGTCAGATCCGACCTTCCTGGCGGATGGAAGTGGGATTGCTCCCCATATTCCGCTTGCAAAAGTCCGTAAAGTGGGATTGGGCGGAGAAACCGCACATGTAGGCTATTTCCTGCAACGTGTAGTGTGTCGTCCGCAACAACTCCCCGATACGTTCGATACGGCGCTGACGTAACCACGAGGAGGCCGAGCAGCCGAAAACCCGCTGGAAACGCCGGCGGAAGGTAATCGTGCTGGAATACCCGCAAACCCCGGCGAGTTCCGTGACGTTATCCGAGGCAAGATAATTCGATTTGACACGGGAGATGAACTCGTAATCGTCCCCCAGGTGCAACAGCTCCTCGAACTCCCCGACATCGGCGGGAGTGAGATGTTCATAAGAGGCGTCGAGCATTTTCAGCATGACAGCAGCGTTACATTCAACGGGCATACCCAATGTCTTACGGGCTTCACGCAGGTAATTCTTGAACCGCAGCCGCAGCGTGTCGTGATGCGGGTAGGAACACTCGGACAGAATGGTGCAAACCGTCCGCAGTTCATCGACACAACAGTAGCCGAAATACCACGTTACAAGACGCTCGACGTAATGGACGACATGAAATTCCTCCGAAAGCATCAGAAGAAGCAGGAACGGGGTGAAATCCTGGTATTCCCTCGTTATGGGACGGGGTGCTTCGTCAAGCAAGGAGGCGATGTCCCGCATCAGCAGAGAATCTCCCGAGTACGCTTTTATTTGTTCGGAACTGCGGGCATAATCCCGGTAACGCGATATGACCGCCGACAAAGCATTGAACTTCACGGCGTGAACGCCTTCTATAAAGGAAGGGCGAAGACTGTTGTAAATGGATAAGTCGGTTTGCATAAGTCATTTCTATAAAACGGAGCCGCATCCCCTTGTTGCCAAAACTCCGCAAGTCGTTACTTATGAACCGCTTGGAACACGGTACGAATCCTAATTACAAATATATCGCATCTGATAATCCGGAACAAATATCAGCAGGTAAAAATGAAAATAAACCTCGTTATTTTTGATTATTACCTGCAATAATATTATATTTGCAAACAAATAAGAGTTGTTTGACAGCATGAGAAATATAGTGTATCAAAGCACTTTACCAATTTCTTATCCGTTGCCCATTCTCATGCGAGTTTCTTTTAATCTATTTGTAGTCAATTAAATACCTTCAGACTACATCAAATATAATAAAAAGTTAAGCGTATAACTATTTTTATCGAAATTTAGGACACATTTCACGTAATTTAGAACATTATTCCGGCAACATCACTACCCCCAGCTTCTTCTTTCCATCCATCTTCACTATCAATGGTTTATCAAACCGCACATGACGAATGAACCTAGTTTCTTCAATAGCCGGCCGGGTATCCAGTACCTCTTGGTTATAGATACCATCCTTCATATAGGCATTAATTGTGAAATAACCGACTCCGAAAGAAGTCAGATTCTGAAAGAAGTGAGTTCCCTGACTAGGGTCCACACGATAATTAGTCAGCCCCGCCTCCACAATGACACGTGCAGCCGAAATATGGGGCCACTTCACAGGAATGCCCAGCCACGAATCGCTGCTTCCCCAGCGTCCCGGACCTACCAATATATAATGTTTCCCTTCATCCAAGAATTTACGGTTCATCTTTTCTATTTCATAAGCAATGGTCGGATTATTGGAAGCAGTATAACCATCTGTCTTCACATAAATCACATCCTGAATGTCCTCCATAATGCCATGCCCCAGTGAATTATTACTCTTTAAAAGAACATCCTCATCCTTAATAAGGTTCAAATCCTCCTCAAGATTGGCTTTCACATCGACCATCGGACGAATCTGCAATAAATAGAAAGTACCATTCTTCTTTTGCTGGTTCAATGTCACAGCAAACTCTATCTCAACAGGACGCCTCATCTCACTTTGCCCGTATTCCTGTACCAACTGCAAAATACGGGGCAAAGGAAATACATCGTGTTGCAACACATTGGCAAATGTTATCACCTTCCGGCCTCCCGGATAAATTCCGTCACGGATAATCATATCATACGGATCATACGTGGAAGCAATGAAAGTTAAGGCTCCATCATTATCAGCTTCTTTCACCGGAAGCTTCAACAAATTAAAGCCGTCATCCAAAGAAAAGTTATGCCCCGTATTCTTCAAATCAAGCGCATAAAACTGAGTCTGCGTTTCACGAAGAGCTATTTCCATCTCACTGGTCTGCAACACTTGGTTAGGATGATAAGGACACACCCTCAGAGTCAGACCTCCGTCTACAATATATTTACCCAACCCCAAAGCAAGACTTACAGTTCCCTCTTCGGCTTTTTCATCTCCTATGGGGTAATAGTTGAGCGAACGTGCCACCCCCGAAATAGAAGGATAGAAACGGTCACCATACTGTGTGCCGACCACCTGTTGTAAAATAACAGCCATCTTCTCCTGGTCTATCACATTGCTGGTTGCCTGCATATACGCCTTGCTGTCTCTGAAGAAAACAGAAGCATACACCCCTTTTATGGCATCGCTCAACATACGGAGCATCTCATATTTATCATCTAAATAAGGAATCATATAAGTAGAATATATCCCAGCAAAAGGCTGATAATGAGAATCTTCCAGCAAACTGGAAGAACGGATGGCTATAGGCGATTTCACCACATCAAAGAAAGCAAAGAAATCTTCCACCAGACGGTCGGGCAACTTGGCACGAAGAAAAGCTTTCAATATCGTGTCATCATCCGCATCACTCAATGCTACTTGATATAGGCTATTGGTATCCATGAATTCATCAAAGATATCCGTACAAAGCACCACCGTTTTAGGAATGACCACCGTCGCATTTTCAAACTCATCAAATTCCACGTGGCGCTTTACCATATTGTCTATAAAAGCCAGACCACGTCCTTTTCCCCCCAATGACCCCTCACCGATACGGGCAAAATTAGAATAACGGTCAAAACGATCACGTTGGAACACAGCCACCACACCTTGATTCTTCATCTTACGGTACTTCACAATAGCCTCAAAGATTATACGGCGATGAGCATCAATATCCTGCAAAGACTCCCAAGTTATCTGCTTTAAGAACTCGGCAGGTGGAAACATGGCACGAGAATACAGCCAGCGGGATACGTGATTACGACTGATATGGTAAAGGAGAGATTCTTTAGGAATAGCAAAAATAACATTCTGTAATTCCTTCAAATTATGAACACGGGCCACTTCTTCCAATGTATCGGGATTACGGAAAATGAAATCCCCGAAACCAAAATCATCAGACACAATTTCACGCAAGTCTATATTCATCTTCTTGGAATTCTTATCCACAAAGCTAGCACCATACCGGGAAGCATACACCTTGTTGTCTACCTCGGCCGACTGTAAAATAAGAGGAACAAACGGATCCCTGGAACGTACCTCCGCCAGCAACTTAATACCTGCCATTGGATCCACCACACCACCACGCGGGTAACGTGCATCCGTAATCACACCTAATACATTATTCTGATATTTATTATATAAATCCATCGCCTCCTCGTAAGTACGTGCCAATACAATTTTGGGACGTCCCCTCATACGCAATGTACGCTGGTGAGCATTCAAAGCCTCTGTGGCAAATTCCTGACTTTGCTTCAACACAAATTTATATAAGTTAGGCAACACGGAAGAATAGAACCGGATGGAATCTTCCACCAATAAAATCATCTGCACTCCTACCTCTTTAATATCATGTTCCAAATTCATCTTATCTTCTATCAGCTTGATGATAGACACTAACAGGTCCGTATTCCCCAACCAGCAGAACACATATTCAAAGATGCTCAGATCCTCATGCTCCATACGTGCCGTAATACCATGCGAGAACGGGGTCAGTACTACCAGCGGAATATGAGGGTATTGTTCTTTTATGCTGCGTGCAATCTCAAATGTATCACTGTTATCAGATCCGGGCATACAAATCACCAGATCAAATGTAGTGTTCTCCAATTGCTTCCAGGCAGCTTCCTCAGTAGAAACTTGTGTGAAACGTGGCGGATAGCGAAGACTGAGGTTCATATATTCATTAAATATCTTCTCATCTATACGCCCGTCATCCTCCAACATAAAAGCATCATACGGATTTGCTACCAAAAGAACATTAAAAATCCGTTTGGTCATGAGGTTTACAAACGAGGTATCCTTGAAATACAACTGATTTAATTTTAACTTGCTGAGCATGGTTATTTGATTTACATGGATAATGTAATAGCAAAATACGTCAATAATATTGTTTTATGCAACTTATTCGCAATAAAAAAGAACTTTTGGGTAGAGAGGTCTTACCACAACGATTAACTTTTTATCACCACCAAACTAAAATTTAGCCAAAAATATTTTGCCAATTCACCAAAAAACATACCTTTGCATCAGAAATGATTTTCATTTTGTCAAAACCTTAAATGCATAATAGTTATGGATATTAATCAAATCATGACCTCCCTGGAGGCAAAACACCCTGGTGAATCAGAGTACTTGCAGGCTGTAAAAGAAGTCCTGCTTTCTATTGAGGATATATACAATCAACATCCGGAATTTGAGAAAGCGTCCTTGATTGAGAGATTGGTAGAGCCCGACCGTATCTTTACATTTAAGGTGCCTTGGGTAGATGATAAAGGAAAAGTACAGGTAAACTTAGGTTACCGCGTTCAATTCAATAATGCAATCGGTCCGTACAAAGGCGGTATCCGTTTCCATGCTTCTGTAACGCTTTCAGTCCTGAAATTCCTCGGATTCGAGCAGACATTCAAAAACGCTCTTACTACTCTTCCTATGGGTGGCGCTAAAGGCGGTTCTGATTTCAGTCCCCGCGGCAAGAGCGATGCTGAGATCATGCGTTTCTGCCAGGCCTTCGTTCTTGAACTCTGGCGTAATCTCGGTCCCGACCGTGATGTTCCCGCAGGTGATATCGGCGTAGGTGGCCGTGAAGTAGGTTATATGTACGGTATGTACAAAAAACTCGCCCGTGAGAATACAGGTACGTTTACAGGCAAGGGCCTGTCGTTCGGCGGCAGCCGTATCCGTCCGGAAGCTACAGGCTTCGGCGCTCTCTATTTCGTAGAGCAGATGCTTAAGGATCTTAATGAAGATATCAAGGGCAAGACAATCGCTATCTCCGGTTTCGGTAATGTAGCATGGGGCGCTGCCACGAAGGCTACGGAACTCGGCGGTAAGGTCGTGACAATCTCCGGTCCTGACGGTTATGTCTATGATCCCGCAGGTCTTGACAAGGAGAAAATCGAATATATGCTTGAGCTGCGCGCTTCCGGCAATGACGTAGTGGCTCCTTATGCTGACAAATTCCCGGGTTCACAGTTCTTTGCCGGTAAGAAGCCCTGGGAACAGAAAGTTGATATCGCTCTTCCCTGTGCTACACAGAATGAACTTGGTGAGGAAGATGCCAAGAAACTTATCGCCAACAATGTGCTTCTCGTTGCTGAAGTTTCAAACATGGGTTGTACAGCCGAGGCCATCAACGCATTTATCGCCAACAAGACTCCGTATGCTCCAGGCAAGGCCGTGAACGCAGGTGGTGTGGCAGTTTCCGGTCTTGAAATGACTCAGGATGCCGAGCATCTCCAGTGGAGCGCAAAACAGGTTGATGAAAAACTTCATGAGATCATGTTTAATATTCACGAGGCTTGTGTTGAATACGGACGTGAAGAAGGTTATCTCAACTATATGAAGGGCGCCAATATCGCCGGCTTCCTTAAAGTCGCTGACGCTATGATGGCTCAGGGTGTGATCTGATACTTATATACTGATCAAATAAAAAAGGAAAATCCATATGGATTTTCCTTTTTTATTTGATATTGTGCGTCAATATTGTGATCTCTGCTTACTGTCGAATCAAATTTCCAGACCTGCCAGATCGATGATTTCTCCCGGATCGGAGACAATATGGTCTGCATAGGCCACACGTAATTCGGATACGGGCCGGAAACCCCATGTAACACCTGTTGACTCTATGCAGGCCCGTCTTGCCGTCTCCATGTCGACAGCGGAATCTCCTACCATCATGACGTCGGCCTTCGGTGTAGGGCTTTCATTGAGTATGGCGAATATTACGGAAGGATCAGGCTTTTTGGGGCAATCATGGCGTTCACCGCGTATCGCCGCAAATTTTATATTCGGGAAATAATGTGCTGTTATTTTATCGACGGCTGCCTGATACTTATTGGACGCGACAGCGACTTTTATACCGCTGCTTACAAGAGTTTCCAGAAGTTCAGGCATACCGGGATAAGGCTGCGTGCAGTCCATGCAGTGTTCATCATAATATGAACGGAAATCCCGGAGGAGAGAGTCGATGACTTCCGGTGACGCATCAGGGGCGGCCCGTTCCATGAGTCTCCGGACTCCATTCCCTACCATATAATTGTAGGCGGTAAGCGGATGTTCGACATATCCGGCCTGTTTGAGTGCATAGTTACATGCATTCCCGAGATCGGCTATTGTGTTTAGAAGAGTGCCGTCAAGGTCGAAAATAATCAGTTTCTTCATATATCATAAGATTATAGTTCAGTTTATAAAGACTTTGTCACGCGTCAGAACGGATAGCCTATCGAGAAGTGAAACGAATGGTCGCGTCCCCACCGCGGATGGATGAGAGGCCATGGTTCCTGGTCAATTGCCGGATTGTGAGCTTTCATGCCGAGATCAAACCTCACAAGAAAGTAGTTGAAATCAAGACGTATTCCAGCTCCGTAGGCAAGGGCAAGCTCTTTATAGAATGAGTCGAATTTGAACATGCCGTATGGTTGGGTGGCATAATTATGGATTGTCCATATGTTGCCGGCATCTATAAAAAGCCCCCCTTCTATTACCCAGAACAATTTGGCACGGTATTCTATACTGAAATTCATCCGTATGTCTCCGCACTGATATATGAAATCACTGACGGAATTCGTACCGGGATATCGTCCGGGGCCCAAAGTCCGGACGTCCCATCCGCGCACACCGTTGGCTCCTCCTCCATAGAAACGTTTTTCAAACGGCAATATTGAACTGTTGCCGTAGGGAATGCCTATTCCAAATCCTGCATAACATGCCAACGCGTTACGTCTGTCAAATGAATGGAGATATGCGAAGTCGGCGTCTGTACGTACATATTGCGCGTAATTGATGCCGAATACCTTGTATGGGTTCTCATGAAAATCCCTATGTGGATTGACAGCTCGGCTGATGCCGAAAAGCAGATTGCCGGCTGTCTCAGCCTGCGCACGGACTGTTATGAGATCTTTCTGGCGGCTCAGACGGAATGGAGAAGGCTTGCGTTTGTTTGTATAGTAGAAATTGAAGCCTGCCCGCATTATAAAATGATCTTCATAGCTGTACCGTAACAATGGATTGTCAGGCGCTATCTGGTCAAGAAAATTATTGGTGCTTTTGGGAAGATACACGTAATTGATGTCGATCGGAGTGAGCGTATAGCGGTAACGGGACGAATGCTCGCTCCATTTGTAGCTCCATCCGGCAGTCGAGATAATGCGTGTGTATTCCGGCCTCTCCTGATAATTCAAGGATATATGCAGCTCGGTCGATGCCTTTATTTTCCTTTTGAAACTTTCATGTAGCATCGGAGCCTTGAATTTCGGGAAAGTCACGGATGTTTCCACGCCATATTCCATAAATCTGTTGTGTATGAATCCGTCTATATGGCCGTTTATTGCCTGATAGCTTCCCCGAAGTTTGAAATTGAGAGTTTCTGATCCTTTCCCGGCATTGCGATGCGTATAATTTACTCCCAGTGCCACTCCGAGATCTCCTTCTGAATTGGTGCCTTCTACCTCAAGCGCTATGGATTGTGATTTGTCCGGTGTCAGAAGTATGTATGCGTCGAGCATCCCTAAATCACCTATTGTCCCCGCAGGAATCATCTTTACCTGAATGAACTTTAATATGGAAAGTCTTCCGAATGCCTCATATGTGTTGTCGACATCGCGTTGACGGAAAAGTGCTCCCTTACGCAGGAAACAGTTATCGTATAAGACGGATGGTCTGAGAAACTTCTTGTTGCCGTAGAGAATTGTGATATCTTTATATTCGACGGTATCTTTAGCCTGAAAGTCTCGGGGGTTGCTGTCGGCCATTCCGTCGTAATCCGTAATTACTGTTATATTGCGTATCGCATATTCTTTGTGTGTATCGATGTCTACTTTTCTTGTCTCGACCGGGTAGGGGGGATGCACGGTCATTGTCAGATCCACAAGGTTTGAATTCTCGGTCGTGTCGGCGTTAAATGTTATGAATTCTTTTGAAAACGCCCAGTAGCCTCGATTGCGCATCCTTTCTGTTATCCATTGTCTCTGCGTTTCGAGGTTTTCCCGGTCAAGTCTTTTTCCGGGTGCTACTATAAACCTTGCCGAATCGCGCATTATGAGTCTGCGTAGCGTGTCATTCGGAAACTCGTATGCGATACTGTCTATTATGTGAGGAATTCCTGCATCCAGAATATAGCGTAGTTTTATCTTTTTATGTTTTTTATCAGGAAAAGAATCGACTTGTACGGTCGCATCAAGAAACCCCGCGTTGCGCATGGCTCTCAATAACTGTGTCGAATCTGTTTCTGTCGCATTCCTGTCATATATCACGGGTGCTTCTCCGAGTTTGCGTATCCATTTGTTCCACCATTTTGTGGAATCGTTGCCGCTCATGTTGTATACCCTAAGCCGTAGACGGGATATGTGAAGGACTCTGTTGTTCGGCCGTTGTCGCACATATGTCATCATATTCTGCTCATCAAGAGTGCCTGTGGAATCATTGAGTACTATCTTGACATCGTCAAGCAGATAATTTCCCTCCGGCACATGGCGTGTGGTGGAACAGGCCCCGGAGATTATCGCCAGGGCCGTCAGAAAGGAACCTGATATAATATGTGCAAGTCTCTTCATGTTCCGGATCATCGCTTTTTAATACCGAATTCAGGATCTATCCGTACTAAGAGACACACCGCGAAAGTCGCCATGCAGCAGATCATTACCCACCAGAAGAAGTTTACAAACCCCTGAGGTCCCGATGAATTGAATATATTGAACCCGGAAAGGAAGTCATGAAGCCATCCTGCGGCCATTCCCGGCAGCATCATTCCAAGAGCCATAAATGCCGTGCAGAAGGCATAATGTGATGTCTGGCTTTTACCCTGGCTGAAATATATCAGATAAAGCATGAATGCGGTGAAACCGAATCCATATCCGAATTGTTCCAGACCGATCGCCGTACAGATAAGTGTGAAATCCGAGGGCTGGAACATTGCGAGTCCGCAGTAAAACGCACAGGGTAGCGTAAGACTGAGAGCCATGGGCCACAGCCAACGTTTAAGACCGCCGCGAGAAATCGCTATGCCTCCAAGTATTCCGCCGGCGAGAAGGGCTATTACTCCGACAGTCCCGTTTACAAAACCTATCTGTACGGTAGAAAGTCCGAGGCCACCTTCCGAGACGGGCGCTTTAAGGAAGGGCTGGACAAGTTTTATGCACATGGCTTCCGGAAGACGATACAGAAGCATGAATGCGAGAGCGGAGAGAATATTCTTTTTTTGGAAGAATGTCACGAATGTCATTGCGAAATCACGCACGATACTTTTTGCCGTGACTCCCGGAACCGGACGGTCCGAGATCGCTTTAGGCATCATGAAAAGATGATAAAGAAAAATAATAAGGAAAAAAAGAGAAAGGATCATGAACACGACGCTCCATGCGGTGGAGACTTTGTCGCAGGTCTCTTCAAGTTTTCCCGCAAGTATGACCAATCCTCCCTGACCGATCACACTAGCTATGCGATAAAATGTAGAACGGACTCCTACATATGCAGCCTGTTCGTGCGGAGTCAGTTCAAGCATGTAATATCCGTCAGCGGCTATGTCGTGTGTGGCAGAGAAGAAAGCCATCAGCCAGAAGCATATCAGTGTGCCTGAGAAAAAAAAGGATGTCGGAAGCAGAATTCCCACAGCTCCCATTGACAAGGCTATAAAAAGTTGCATTGCGATGGTCCAGGCTCGTTTTGTCTTGAACAGATCGACAAACGGACTCCAGAAAGGTTTTATTACCCAGGGGAGATAGAGCCATCCTGTATAAAAAGCCATTTCGGCAAGACCCACCTCCATATTTGTATACATGAGCACAGTAAGTACATTGACAGCGAAATAGGGGAGTCCTTCGGCTATATATAGCGTAGGTATCCATGCCCAAGGTGAACGTCTTTTGGGTCGGAATGATATATTGTGGTCAGTCATATAGTTTGGTTATCGGAGTGGTGGGATAATAAAAATCCAGTATCTCGCGATAGCTTTTGCCCTCGAAAGCCATTCTGGCCGCGCCGATCTGGCAAAGTCCGGCGCCGTGTCCCCATCCATGTCCGTGCAGCTTGAATTTATTTCCGGTTTTACTTATCTCGAAACGGGAACTTTTCAGGCAGTCTGCAGCAAGAAGCCTGCGGATGGCGAGTGTTTTGCCGATATTTATTTTTCCGGATAAGCCTTCAATTTCCAGTTTGATGATTCTTCCTGACGGGCCGTAAGTGAGAGGTGTCAGTGCCACTATGTCTCCGATATCGCATCCGTATTTTTCTTTGAGGCGGCGCTTGATTTCAGAACTGTCAATTTCGGTTTCCCAGTCATAAAAATCATCCGTATCTCTGTCATAGTCTTTGAGTATCGAACTTAGAAAACTGTTGCGCCTGTCTTTATCCATATCGGAAAGATCGCACCAGGGGTCATCTTGAGATATAAGATATTCAAAATCCTGATCATTCCAGCATGAAGAGAAAATCTCAGTCCTGCCTCCGCAGCATTTGGAAAAACGGGTATCCGCTATTTTACCTGACAAATCAGTCAGTACCATACCCCTCGTTTCCTTTATCGCCGTCTCAATGACAGGATGTCCCTTTGCCGGATGTCCCTGATATCGTTGACAATGGTCATCGCTGCACACATCGAAGCCTGTATGCGAATCTGATTCCTCCCATTCTCTTATTTCTATTTCTCCGGCCGACCGGAAGGAGACCGCAGACTTTTCCGTATCATTGCAACGTGTGATTTTGCGGAGAGCCCATCCCCGCGATATTATGGCATGTGCCTTAAGGAACTCGCAGGGCGCGTCCGGATTCATTTCGCTGCCTATCACGGATGCAAGATAAGTCTCAAGTGGAAGGATATTGATGATATGTATATTCCCTTGGGGCTTTTCAAGAGACAAAAGATTCCCTTTTATAAGTGCGGAGGTCCGTTTTTGCCAATGGAAGCCGTCGCCGATCAGAAGATTGGCGCGTAATTTCTATTTCCGGCAGTCCGTCAGTTATTATTCCGACTCTAATGACAGGTTCGTTTCTCATAATCCAAAATATTCCCTGATTTGTCGGGGCAATTGTCCTGCAAATGCAGTTTCGGAATATATTCCGTTGATCTTCTCCGGGGTGATACGGTCAAAGTCATTGCGTCGCGGCACAATTACAATGCCTGCCATGTCGATGGCTCCGGGACTTATCATGAAATTGTCGTCTCCTTCCGCACTGAAACATGCCGGGCGGTGTCGGCGTCTCGGCACTGTCACGCATCTTAGAAGACCATATCGGTCAATCCAGAAAAACGCGTTTATCAGTCCTCTGTCTGCTTTTCCCGTTGTGTCATCTATGCCGAATGCCCCGGTAATCCGAGACAATATCCGCATACCGGCATAATCCGGTGTTATGACGGCACTTATGAAGTGGAACGGAAGTCCGACACCGAATTGTTCTGAGGACATGAAGCCTGTGTGTCCTGAGGAATGATGTGTTTCCGCAAGCTGTATCAAGGGCAGTTCCGACTTTAGCACGGCTTGTACATGGAGATGATCCGGTGCGGATGCTCCTGCACGTGCGCCGTTGAAAAAAAACACAAGATCGGGTGCGTATTCCGCCATCGACGCCATTTCCGCCGGAATATGATCCTGCGGAACGTGATTCTTTGATATTATCGTGAAATGCACAGGCAAAATAGGGAAGGGATTGACGAGAAATTCCCAGCCTTCCATCCATTCGAAAGAGTCTTGTGCTTCAGGTCTGTTTGACCCGCATAGAAAACATGGCCGTGCCGCGATGGATTTGCTGTCTGTTGCCGCTCCTGTAGAACGTATGCGCGCCGGATTGTATTGGATGGCTCCCTGGAGTGCCCCTAATGTCAGAGATTTCCTTTCCGCATGGCGCAGACGAAAGAAATTTTCACGTGCCTCGTCCCATTTATCAAGCTGGCGCTCGATAATGGTATTTATAAGTTCTGTATTCAGAAAAATCGGCTTCATCAGTCTTCGTCATCGAATTCATCAAAGTCATCGTCGTCATCATCATTCTCATTGCCTTTCGATGCATCGAGGAAACTCCACGGACCGATGGACGCTCCCGGGAAAAACCAGCCTCCGCGATTTCCACCGGCTGCATCGTAGTTCTGACGCACGCGTGCCATAAGCTCGAACGACCGGACGCAGTCTTTATATATATTGTTTGCATTGATGCGTTCCGGGGAGAGTGCTGTATCGGAATTTCCCTCCCATCTTCTGCAAAGGTAGAGAGGTGTGAAAATGCGTCCTATCGAGTAGTCCCGGCTCACCCGCAGGGCCATGGCGTAATCTTCACCGTAACTGACGTTGGGAAACATAAATCTCCTTGCCACAGGAGTGAAGAACGCTCTGGGAGCGCCGAGCCCGTTTATGCGCAGAGCATTGTTAGGACCATTCTCGTCTGTCCATTCATCGTGACTTATGATACCGGGGGGAATCGTCTCTCCGTCAAAATTTACGAGAGTGTAACTTCCTATGACCATGGCATGGTTGCCCGATCTGAATTTCTCTACAATGGTCTTGACCACATCGGGAGAGTTGTAGAGATCATCGGAATCAAGCTGTATCGCAAAACGTCCGCAACGCGGGTCTAAAAGCGCTTTGTTCCAGCATCCTCCGATTGCGAGATGTTCTTTTTCCGATGCCTTTATTAATATCAACCGCGGATCAGTGATATTCTCGAGCAGTTCCCGGGTGCCGTCGGTGGAATCATTATCCACGACTATGACATTCATATTGAAGCCCGTTTCCTGACTTAACGCCGAATTGACTGCATCCATGATTGTGCGCGCCCGGTTACGCACTGGAATGATTACAGATGCCTCAACAGGAAACTGTTCTGCATCGTATATTACTTTTTCTTGTCCGGAGGTATCGACTGCCGCATCGATCTCGTGCAGATGCTGTGTCAGAACTTCTTCCATCTGGCGCTGATACTCACGATTGCGCGGATCCACATAATCATGCTGTTTTTTACCGCTTGCCCTCAGATCCACTTTTGAGGCTGTGTATAGGTATTCCGGGATCATGGCTATCATCTTGCCCATAGTGACGCGGAGTCTAAGGGCATACCATCCTCCGTCGAGCATCTGAGACTCCTCATTCATATCCTCGGTAGATGCGAGTACATCGGCGGCATTGAGCAGAACAAGGGATCCGAAGTCAAAGTCGTCACGTACCGATCCCGGTTGATAATCTATTACCGGATGGTCGACTATGGTGCCGTCGGGAAGCCGGTCGCGGTAATAACAGTAAGTGAGAGTGGAATCCACGTCGGATGCCACCTCTGTAAGACGGTGGATGCAATGGTCGTCGAGCTCGAGATGTTTGTCATCGGTCTGTACGATCACGAGTTGAACGAGCGGAGCCCGAAA
>OGIL01000374.1_pt1 | contig 28240 bp, 22 predicted proteins | sample 1571751 | NCBI WGS metagenome assembly OGIL01 (sample SAMEA2581964, study PRJEB24529) | metagenome | biome: Human gut stool | place: China | collected 2011 | reverse complement strand
CTCCGAAATAACCTTTCCGCTCGCCGATCGCACCGGTAAACGCGCCTTTCTCATGTCCGAACAATTCGGAATCAATTGTGCCTTCCGGAATCGCTCCACAGTTGACAGCGATATACTGTCCGTGCTTTCTCCGGCTATATTGATGAATAATCTGCGGGAAACTTTCTTTTCCGACACCACTTTCTCCGGTAATCAACACAGACAAATCGGTAGGAGCCACTTGAATAGCAATATCAATGGCGCGTGATAAAGCTTCGGTATTACCAATAATACCGAAACGTTGTTTCACTTGTTGTAACTCCGCTCTTGTCATTACTCTTTTACTCTTCGTCTACTGTATCCAGCTTCAGTTTATCACTATCATCCCGTTTCTCGTAATACTGTTTCCGCAACGGATTCGCACGGGCCGCTTTTTCCCGTTGACGATTGCGGAATACATCAATGGCAACATAGACTGCCTGACGGAAAGAGTCTTCACTCGCCAGCCCCTGCCCTGCAATGTCGTATGCCGTTCCGTGTGCCGGAGAAGTGCGAACCACCGGCAATCCAGCCGTATAGTTCACTCCGTCGTCCATTGCCAGTGCCTTGAACGGAGCCAATCCCTGATCATGGTACATCGCCAGAATACCGTCAAAGTGAGTATAATTGCCCGAACCCATAAAACCGTCGGCCGCATAAGGACCGTAGCACAGGATTCCTTTTTCTTCCATTTCCTTCATGGCAGGAATGATCACTTCCTGTTCTTCCATTCCCAGCAAACCACCATCACCGGCATGAGGATTGAGCGACAGTACTGCAATGCGCGGAGCACCGATACCGAAATCCTGTTTCAGGCAACGATGAAATATCATCAGCTTTTCTTGAATCAATTCTTTGGTAATCGTTGTCGCAATCTCCCGGACAGGGATATGCGTTGTCACCAAAGCCACACGGAAATCATTCTTCATCAGAATCATCAATGACTTATTGCCATTGCCCAGTCGTTCCTCGATATACTCGGTATGTCCGGGAAATGAAAACTCTTCCGACTGAATGGTATGTTTATTGATCGGTGCCGTTACAATAACGTCAATCAGCCCCTCACGATATTCTTCGATGGCACGCTCCAATGCGCCCAATGCAGCTTTACCGGCTTCAGGATCCGGTTTGGAGAATTCCACTTTTACCTCATCATCGGTACAGTTCACTACACTCAGCCGGTTGTATCCCGCTTCGGAAGCACTGTTGATTATACTGAAATTAGCCTGAACATCCAATGCTTTCCGGTGATAGGCAGCCACTTTCGGCGATCCGTAAATAATCGGAGTGCACAACTCCAGCATAGTAGGATCCGAGAAAGTCTTTAAGATCACTTCATAACCTACCCCGTTTATATCTCCTTGGGTAATGCCGATTCTTATTTTGTTATCTTCCATGTTTTTATTTATTAGTTTGTTCCGCTTCCTTAGTTTCCTCTCCCAATGGAATCTGGTTCTGCTGAACTTCGTTCGGAAGTTTCAGCGTATACAGAGAGGCTTCCATCTGGCGAACCAGGTTGCGTTTCATTTTATCAGGTGAATAGACAAATATTTCTGCTGTAATGATTCGTTGGTTATTCTCGTCAAGACGGGTATGCGACACATACGGACCACCCATAAAGTCACCTTTCATGCGCCACAACCCGCGCGCTTCCATCGTGTAGCTGTTCTGCACATTGATGGGGCGGACATCCGTCAATAAGCTGTCGGTTGCCATATAAACGCCTTCCTTGAATCCGGGAATGTTGGCTTTCATCACAGAGTCACGTTTATGGACAAAATATTCTTTGGTAAACGTATCCTTATCTGTATAAGGATAAGAGTACATCACGAAGTTACGGTCGGCAGTACCGGTATTGGTAGAAGCCCAGAAGAAGTCTTCCCCCGTCTTTGAATTAGTCAGCTCGGCAGGCAGCCAGATATCGCAACCGAACAAGCTGTCCACCTTATTTGAAATAAAGTTGCTGTGCTTCTTTTCGAGCGAAGTGATCTGACGGTTCATTTCCGCACGGGTGAAGAAATTGATTATCGTCTGTCTGTTCTCCTTCACAAACTTCTCGAACTCTTCTTCGTTCGGAGCCTGGATAGTCAATATCATCTGCGGATTGGCATACACATCTTTCGCATATTTGAAAGAGGCCTTTGTATATATATCCTGTATATCTACAATAATAATGTTGCGTATCAACTTCAGCGTAGAGTCATAATCTTTGGGTGAAGTGTACATGATACGGAAAGAAGGTTCCGATTGCGGCAATCCGGGCATATCGGAATCGAGTGCATCATGCAAAGCTCTTCCTGCCGCACGATCCCAAACACCGTGGTCTACTACTACCAAAAGCTCGTATGCACGTCCACTAGAAGTGTGGTTTCCTTTCAGACCACAAGAAGCAAAGACAAAGGTTACCAAAGCAATGCTCAAATAAGAAAAGTACTTTTTCATGATGTTCGGTTTTATATATTAACTCTTATTATTTTCCTCCTGTTTCGCTGTTGACAACATACCGCAAGCTGCAAAGATATCTTCACCCCGCGAAGCACGGATCGTAGTGAAAAGCCCGTGCGATGTCAGGTAATCGCGGAAACGGGTCATCGTATCCATATCCGCTCCCTCAAGGTTTACACCCGGTATGGCATGAAAACGAATCAGATTGATTCTGCAATCCAATCCGCGAAGGAGCTTCAGCAACTCTTTGGCATATATCTGCGAATCATTGAGTCCTTTAAAAACAATATATTCAAATGAAAGTCGACGCTGTTTGCTAAAATCATAGTTTTTTAACAGTTCCACCATTTCGGTAATAGAGAACGCTTTTTCCGCCGGCATTAACTCGGAACGCTGGGCCGCCACCGGAGAATGCAGGCTGATAGCCAGATGGCAATCGCTTTCTTCGATAAACCGCCGCAGTCCTTTCCGCAGTCCTACTGTAGAAAGAGTGATACGCTTCGGACTCCATGCGTAACCGTAAGGGGCGGTCAGCACTTCCAATGCCTTAAGTACTTCATCGAGATTATCAAGCGGCTCGCCCATCCCCATCATCACTACGTTGGTCAGTTTGTCACGTTCCGGCAATGAATGGATCTGATTGATTATCTGATTGGCAGTCAGATTGGCGGTAAAGCCTTGCTTGCCGGTCATACAGAACTTACAGTTCATCTTGCAACCGACCTGTGAAGAGACACATAACGTCGCCCGGTCGTCATCCGGAATATAAACTGATTCAACAAAATGGTTATCGCCCACTCTGTACAAATACTTCACCGTGCCGTCTACAGAACGCATTTCATCCACAGGAGGGAATACTCCTACCTCATAGTTCTGTTTAAGCAACTCACGGTGTTTCAATGACAAATTAGTCATCTCATCAATCGAGGTTACCTTCTTTTCGTAAAGCCAGGACGCAATCTGCTTGGCGGCAAAACTGGGCATTCCCAGTCTTTTTGCCAATGCTTGAAGCTCTACGAGGGTCATTCCTAAAAGGGGATATTTAGACATTCTTCTTTCTGTTGATGGTTTATATCTGCAAATGTAAGGAAATAAAGTCGATTTCCGTATAGTGATAATGTAAAAGTTAACAAAATTCGCTTATTCACCACAGAGGACACAGAGAAATAAATCAGGCATAAATTATACGTATTCTTCTGATACATATAATTTATGCCTGATTATATAATAACTTCGAGTTCTCTATGTTCTCTTCACATCTCTATATTCTTTTCACCCTCAGTGTCTTCTGTGTCCTCTGTGGCGAAATAAGTTAGAAGAACAGGAAGCGTGTGTCCTTTACATTTGCTTTCAGATACAAGTCGTTCATCAGACGGCTGGCGAAGCGAGCGTGCATATTAGCCAACGTAGCTTCTTCCGTTTTCGCATCAAATGTCTCGTTCAGTTTGTCCTTGCCGTAAACTTGCAATACAAATACTCCGGCATTACCTTTGATAGGTGTGCTCAACTTGTTCATTTCAGCAACAGAAGCATAGGCGCCTACCAACGGTTCACTGCTGCGCAATGCGGAAACATAAGCAGGAGCGGCGAAGGTAACCATCTTCAAAGAATCGCTTACAGCGTTAGTCATAGACTTGTATTGGTCGAATGAAGTGGCATTTGCCGATTTCATATCCGCCATAATCTTTTCAGCCTTCTTGTCTTTTACGATTTCAGCTCTCAACTGATCCTGTACAGACTTCAAAGAGCGATATCCTTCCGGTTTGATGCTCACCAAGCCTACAACCATCATGTGATCGCTTTCGCCACATTCGTACAGGCCGGAAACTTCACCCGGTTCAGCTTTATCAAATGCCCATCTCAAAGCTTCTTTAGTACCTCTCACACCACCGATACCGTGTTCAGAGCTGTTCAAATCTGCTCTGTCAAGCAATCTGTATCCGGCTTCTTCAGCGTTAGCCACCATCTTCTCAACACTAGGATTGGCTGCGATAAACTGGCTGAAATCATTGTAAGCACGATTGTAAGTTTCTTTACTGAACTCTACTTCACGCTTGACAACAGCTACTTTATATTTATCTTTTACAGCTTTCTTGTTGGTTACTTGCAGAATTACGTTTGCTTGTCCCATCGGTAAGTTCACCAATTCGTTCACACCTGTATTATTGATGGCAGAGATGAATTTCAGGTTATCACCGTCGATCTGCGCACCTTCGTACTGAGCGGCAGTCAACCAATTAGAATCACCGGTTTGACCGTATTTTTTAGCCAGCTCCACGAAGTTGGCGCCATCTTTAATCGCATTGTAGATACTGTCTGCCAATGTCTTTGTTTTCAACGCGTCTTCCACGTATACCTGAATCTGGCGGAATTCGACAGAGTCGGCAACGGCAGCCTTAGCAACAATTTTGAAAGAGTTGATTGTGTTATCGGCACCATTGTAGTAAGGACCGTATACCGCACCTACGGAAGCAGAGTCCAAACGTGCCACTACATCCGACGGGAAAGCAGTCTTGTTATAGAACAAGTCTACGTACGGAACATCCGAACCTACCGAGCGGATAAAAGAAGTGTAATCGTCTGTTGTAGTAGCCAACTGAGCAGTTGCCTCGTCCACTTCTTTCTGGATAGCAGCTCTGTCCTCAGGGCTTGCAGTCACCTGTACATCGATGTACTTGATGTCACGAGTTTCCTGATATTGCTTGAATTGTTCTTTCTTCTTGTTATACAGTTCTTTCAGTTCCGACTCTTTCACAACGATTGTAGAATCTACTACTGAAGAGTAAGGAATGCCTGCCAGCAACACATTGTATTGATTCACTCTTGCGTCGAAAGCGTCCTGAGCCTCTACCGGGTTAGAAAGAAGAGCTTTAGCGACCAAAGCCTGGTATTTTTCAGCTAAACGGCTTTGAATCAAAGTTTTCTGAATAAACGACCAGTATTTATACATATTATTGTATTGTTCGGCATACTGTGTCGGCATCTGCGATTCGTTCATCTTAGCATATTCAACAAGGAACTTGTTCAACATATCCTTATCGAAGTTGCCTGTTTGTGGATTTTGGAAAGGAGTCTGTCTCAGCAGAGGATGTACACCAGCTTTCAGAATATCCTGAATTTCAGCAGTGGAGACAGTGAGCCCCAAAGCTTTTGCTTCCTTTTCGATCAGTTTATTGTTTACGTATGAACGCCATACTTCATCACGCACCTGGTTGGTTTGTTCGTCGTTCAAGGCGTTCACTCCACGCATGAGTTTCACCACTTCGGTATATTCTTCCACCAAATTCTGATACTCCTGAGCGGAAAGAGCGTCTCCGTTCACCTCACCTACGTCATGCGCCTGATGTGGCTGCATCACTTTCCATGCGTCACCCGCAATGAAAGCAAACAGCGCCAAGCCGATAACAATCACCAATAGAGGTCCTTTCGACCTAATGTTTTGTAACGTTGCCATTTTGATTAATATGATTTATGTTTATTATTATTTCTTTCTTTTGTCGTTTTAGCGCACGAAGATACAAAAAATGCTAATATGCTTCTATTTATTAGCTAAAAATTTCTTGATTATCGTCATTATTCCAAGACTTTTAAACGAACAAGTTCGATTTTCGTCGCCGTCACCTTGATTATCTTGAATTGATAACGTCCGATCTGAATCACTTCATGTAATTTCGGGAAGCTCTGATATTGGCTCAGGATCAACCCTCCTACCGTCAGATAATCATCCGATTCGGGCAAGTCGAGTCCGAACGTCTCATTCACCTTCTCTATTTCCAGACGGGCGGCCAGCACATACTCATGTTCGTCTATCTGCTTGCAGATATAGGAGGTATTATCGTGCTCGTCCTCTATATCACCGAAAATCTCTTCCACCAGGTCTTCCAAGGACACAATGCCGGACGTGCCGCCAAATTCGTCTACCACTACGGCAATCGTCTTCTTCTGCTGCATAAACAGCTTCATCAGCTTATGAGCCGACATTGTTTCAGGCACAATCGGCACTTGCTTCACATTGTCGTGCCAGTCTTTCGGGGCACGAAACATTTCCGAAGAATGGATATAACCGACTACATTGTCGATATTCCCGTCGTATACGATTATCTTGGAGATACCGGACTCTATGAAACGGTTTTTCAGTTCGTCCAACGAGGTTGTCAGATCGACAGCTACCACCTCCGTACGCGGAACAATGCAGTCGCGTATTTTTATATTCGAGAAATCAAGCGCGTTCTGAAATATTTTTACTTCCGTATCCAACTCTTCTTCATTCTCGGCATTGTCGATACTACTCTGTACAAAGTAATCCAGATCGACTTTTCCGAATGCGATATCAGACGCTTCCTTATTCACCTTCATGCCAAAAATGCGAAGGAACAAACAAGACAGTCCGGAGGACAATTTGGAGACGGGATACAAAATAATGTAACAGACAATAAGCGGAACGGCAAAAACGTTCAGTACCAAATTGGGATTGATCTTGAACAATGTTTTCGGCAAAAACTCTCCGGTTACCAGGATGATTAAGGTAGAGATAACGGTCTGCGCCAGTACCATAAGGAAGTGATTTTCTATGAATCCCGACAATAAATTGTCTCCGATAATCTGTGCCATCAGAATACCGTAGATAACCAAGGCTATATTGTTGCCCACCAGCATAGTGGAGATAAACTCATTCGGATTCTTGAAAAAGACAGACAGGATGCGGGAAGTGACTCCCCCTTTGCGTTCCATTTCAAAGCGCAGTTTGTCTACCGAGACAAAAGCTATCTCCATTCCCGAAAAGAAGGCGGAGAAAACCATAGTGATAATTAGAGAGATATAAATATTCATAGCTTATTTCACAGAATCTTTTTTCACGGAATCCGGCAAGGCTTTCAGTTCCGGCTGCGTGGTGCCCGCTTCATCATCCACATAAAAAATACCCTCTATATTGTGAATGGTGTAAACTGTCATTTGCTGGTTGGAGTCGAAGCCATGCCCGGTGATAGTACGGTCCGGCTGCTGAATACGTATAAACTTGTCAGAATACACCTTCTGGGTAGCTTCGTTCCAATATAACAATTCCGTATTGAAACGTTCGCCTTTCCGGTTCTGTATATCTACGTTCCCTATCAGCTTCCAAAGCCTTTCTTTGTCATAGTAGTAGGCAGTATCCGCTTTGATACTGGCTTCTATATGAAAGATAGAGTCAAACTGTTCCAGATATACTCCTTTTTCAAATGCCCAATAAGAAGGTTTCTTTCGGTCGAACACCTGCCACTCTTCCGTATTCACTCTATAACGTGTCACTCCGGAATCGGATATAAGGGTAGTGACCCCTAGCGTACTCATCATCGGAAGAGAATCCCGTTCAGTGATAGCTTCACCTATCGCTTTCGACTTGCCGCCACAGGAAGGAAATAAAAGAAGCATAACAATTGTCCCCAGGACAATTGTTATGCTCATGCTTTTATGCAATAAACGTTTTCTTCGTTTTCGCAACATACATTTATCTAATCGTTGTAGTCTCTCCGATCCAACCGCCGATAGTGATGCGGTCACCGGCTTTATAACCTAACATGAAAAGGTCTTTAGCCTGCGGAGTATGAGCAGAATATCTGCCAATCAACTTGTTCGCTTCTTCAGCCACACTAGGATCTACCGCCTTTGCACGTTGCAGTTTGTCAATCACTGCAAAATAAGTACACTTGTTCAGAGCGGATTCATCGCTCCAGTTAGGACTCATCGCATAAAGGTTGGCTATCAGAATGTAAGGAGCACCATAATTTTCGTTGAAGCTGATGGCCTTCTGGCAATAAGATCTAGCCTGAGACAGTTTCTTGGTGGAAGCCAATACCGCTGCTGCCGCATACGCCTTTTCTGCTTTCTTCAAATTGTCAGTCTCCAAGTTCACTGCTTCGTCAAAGAACTTCACAGCACTGTCGATATCACCTTTCTTGAATGCCTGATATGCACATCCTGTGGCAGCTTCGGCAGTAGGTTCCATTTTATAAGCATAGAATGATGCTTGCAAATATGCTTCACTTTCAGTACATTTCATCATTTTCATAATATCAATGACTTTCTTCAAGTATGCCAGATCCGTTTGATTAGCTTCTACCTTCGGTCCGTAAATACCTTGCAATGATTCACAATCGGCAGTTCCGCTATTAACGAACAAAGCGACCAAGTTATCTTTGATACCCATATAGGCTTTCTTCTTTGATTCCTTAGTCTCGGCAGCAATAGCTGCATCTGCATACTCGGAAGCAGCCAGATAATCCTGAATGAATTGTTCCTTATGAGTAGGATCCGCTTTTAACTTATCCAATGACATCTGCAAGAAATAGAACAAAGTAGCGGCAGCCGACTCACCTTTCACAGCGTTGACAGACTGGCCCAACCACTGATAAGCCTGATTAACGTCCAACTTCGGAGCAAAAGCGATATAATCTACAGCCTTGATACCCAATGCTTCTTCAGGAGAAGAGACCTTTACTCCCTTAGCCAAGAAGTCAGGCGTATATTTGATACGCAAATCGTGCGTATTCATCAGTTCATTAAAATATTTCTGATAATCCGGATTGTTTCTGTCTTTGATTTGCCCCATCAAACCTTTCAGAATTTTATATCCGTCCGTAAAAGTATAGAAACGAAGCGTCGGGCAATTTTCCAACACAGCTTTCCATGGAGTATACGCATCTTTAAAGTTACCTGCACGCACAGCTTCATGCGAGATACTACTGTTTGAATTACAGTTCGCATCCTGTGCTACCACAGTAGTCGCCCCTGCTGAAAGGAACAACATAGCCACAAGCGTTTTAATCTTCATTGTATTTAAATTTTAGTTGTTATTATAAAGTCGTCTATTCTCTCTCACTTTGTTGCAACTAATTATTCTACCCGGCGCTTGAAGAACCAACGTTCGTTGAACGTCAATCCAATGCTCACACGGAAGATGTTTTCATTCACCATATTCGTTTCCAATCCTTTGACGCGGACAAACTGCCCACTTATACTGAGAATGGAACGCGAACGAGGAACAGGCAAACCGAAACCGGCAGTCACGCCATATTCGCGAGAAGCCTTTTCACCGTTGATCTTATAATACGGAGTCGTATAATAAGCTCCCAAACGATATTTAATATGGGCAAGATAAGAGCGTCCTATCAAATTAGGAATGTACTCCGCACCCATTGATATTTTATGACGGTCACAGTAAGTATATGTTTCATGCATATCATTGTCCACATCATCACCCTTATAGTTTACATCAGCCCATTTCTGAAGACTATAATCAACACCTACCATCAAATGCCTATTATAATTGTAAGTAACTCCCACACCAAAAGAATTAGGCAATCCCAATGTTGCATCCAACTCATTGCTAACCGTTGTACTAGCCTGCGTGGTTACCGTTACATCGTTATTCAAATTATGCTTCGGCGAATAAACCGCACCGATTGTCACCGAATGTTTTTTGCCAAAGTCCTGCGTATACTGTGCGCCAAAATCCAACTTATAATCAGAAACAGACACAGCATTCTGTCTCACAAATGAATAAGAAGAAGATGTATTCGGATAAAGCATTGTCAATGAACGAGTGATATCTCCCCAAAAATAAGAAACATTGACTCCCAAAGACAAATTCTTTAAAACCTTCACTCCTACTCCCGCATACAACTGGTGCAACCCGCCATCTCCGGCAAGAGTCTTTGTATAGTCCGGCGTCGCGTCATTGGCGCCAGGTGTTGTTTCCGCAGTACCGCTATGACTTTCCGACACATTATATCCGACACTTGAGAAAGGCAATAGCCCCACACTCATTGCTATTCTAGGATGCAAGCGGAATTGCATTGCCAGATAGTCAAAACTAGAGTTCTTAGCGTTCAGCTTCACACCGCCGTTATTGACATTCATATTTTGCAGACTGACACCTCCTTCGAAAATGAAAGTCAGAGAGTCAATGGCTGTATACGAAGCAGGATTCAATGGATTGATCTGCGCTCCATCACGGAGTCCAAAAGCAATTCCTCCCATCGCCTTGCTATTTCCGAAACTTTGATCGGACAAATCGCCATAGCCATATCGTGTATAAGGAGAGTTTGTATTATTTTGAGCAATTGCCATTCCGGTAACCATCGTGAGCAAAAGCGCACATAGTGTGTGTTTAAATCCTACCATTATTATAGTTTAAAATTCTATTTAATCCTTTCAACACTAAAAATCTATCTGCAAAGATGATACTTTTTACGCTGCTATCAAAAGAAAATTCATCTCCACCCGTTAAAAAAACCAAAAGTTCAGGATATTTATGCTTCATAGACTCAATATAACCTGAAATTTCGTATTCCATCCCTTTTAAGACTCCGGCACGTATAGCCGTTTCAGTATCCCGTCCCATCGGGAGTTTGCGCCCGTTGGTATCCACCAGAGGCAAACGTCCGGTGAACTGCTGGAGCGCTTTGAAACGCATTTGCATACCGGGAGAAATATTACCGCCATGATACTGACCTTTCGAGTCAATGAACTCATAAGTAATACAAGTCCCCGCGTCAATGACTAATATATTTCTATGCGGGAACTGTTCATTCGCACCTACCACAGCAGCCATACGGTCGTATCCCAATGTTTCAGGAGTTTCGTACAAGTTGACCACCGGCAGAGGTGTCTCATGATTCAACCAAAGTAAAGGAAACTGCAAAGCAGCCAGATCCGCCAACACCCGTTCGTTCAAATCAATGACAGTAGCCACAATCCCCTGATTCACCGGATATTTGGCGCAAAGTGTTTTCAAGCAATCCAATGACTGATTGGATTCTGTGAGCACTTCCACCATCTCCCCGTCATTGAAGAGAGCGACTTTCGCCATCGTATTTCCTATGTCGATAATTAAATTCAATGCGTTTTTTATCTTTAGCGGGCGCAAAGGTATAGTAAAAAAAGAAAAGATGAAGCATACGAAAAGAATTATCTTATCAAAAACGTTGCAAACCATTGAAATATAAGTAATTTCACCATACTTGTATACTTGAAAGCTTTATAGATTTTCATACATTTGACAAGTTCCGATTAGCTATAATGAAAACAAAATTAGCTATAAAGAGATGACCACTGTGCAGCACAGGGTATCTTGAGGGTAAAAGCCTATGATTTTCTTTATGTAATAACGTACACGGACGCAGGCGCGAGAGAACACGCTTTTTTTCTAATAAATATAATAATATAGAGAAAACAATAAGTAGTATACATCGATTCTTCGTATATTCGCCGCCGAATAAAAAGAATTTCCCCAAAAGAAACGTCCGATGAAACGATTTAATGACTTTTTCCGCTGTATGTCGCCGCTTGTGCTATTCATGTTGTTCTTTTCCACCACTGATGTGTCCGCAATGAAAAGCAACGGTCCGGCCGCAGACGGTCATGACTCCATCCGTATCAGCCTGCTGACCTGTGCTCCCGGCGAGGAAATTTATTCTCTGTTCGGACATACAGCCATCCGTTACGAAAATCCTTCACAAGGGATTGACGTAGTTTTCAACTACGGTCTGTTCAGCTTCAACACCCCCAACTTCATACTTCGCTTCTCTCTCGGAGAGACAGATTATCAACTAGGCGCAACCGATTATGCTCATTTTGCGGCAGAATACGCATTCTTCGGACGTAGCGTATGGCAACAGACTCTGAACCTGACCGAAAGAGAAAAGGCCGAATTAATCCGTCTGCTACAAGAGAATTATCGTCCCGAGAACCGAGTGTATCGTTATAATTTTTTTTACGACAATTGCGCCACCCGCCCCCGCGACAAGATAGAAGAAAGTATTGCCGGAAAAGTGATTTATCCCGCAAAACCGCAGGACGGCTCACGGTCTTTCCGCGACATCGTGCATCAATATTGCAAAGGTCATCCGTGGGCACGCTTCGGCATTGACTTATGTATCGGAAGCGAAGCAGACCGTCCTATCACACAGCGACAGATGATGTTTGCCCCATTTTATCTGATGGACGCTTTTGCCGGAGCGCAAATTGAGAATGACTCCATTCAGCGACCGCTTGCGGAAGCCGCCCGACTGATTGTAGACGCCACTCCCGGGACGGATGAAAGCGGCTGGATATTCACTCCGTTACAATGCGCCCTGCTTTTATTTATATTGACAGTCGGCGCTACCATCTACGGTATCCGTCGAAGAACCGGACTATGGGGAGTAGACCTCTTCCTTTTCAGCGCGGCAGGTATCGTAGGTTGTGCTCTTGCCTTTCTGGCTTCCTTTTCCGAACACCCGGCCGTCAGTTCCAATTTCTTATTGCTCGTGTTTCATCCCGGACAACTTCTTTTCCTTCCCTACATCATTTATTGTGACCGAAAAGGAAAGAAATGTTGGTATCTGACCTTGAATTTGATCGTTTTAACACTTTTTATAGTGCTTTTTCCGCTAATTCCACAAAGATTTGACTTAGCTGTTGTACCTTTGGCACTCAGTTTGCTGGTACGTTCAGTGAGCAACTTAATTGTGACATCTAAAAAGAAATAATGAAAGGATTACTGACTTCCCTTATCGCCGTACTTACCTTCACCGGGCTACAAGCTCAGTCGTTGCCTGCCGCACCCAAGCTCGTGGTGGGACTAACGATTGACCAACTGCGTACGGACTACTTGGAAGCATTCTCATCACTTTACGGGGAGAAAGGTTTCAAACGCCTTTGGAAAGAGGGAAGAGTGTTCTATAATGCCGAATATACTTTCAGCGGTGTAGACCGCTCGTCTGCCATAGCCGCCATTTACAGCGGAACGACTCCCTCCATGAACGGAATCATCTCCAAGCGATGGATGGACGCGGCTACCCTACGTCCTGTCAACAGCACAGACGACACGGCTTTCATGGGGTACTATACCGACCAGACGTGTTCTCCTTCCAAATTATTGACTTCCACCATTGCCGATGAGCTCAAAATAGCGACTCAAGGCAAGGGGCTTGTATATGCCATCGCCCCCAAATGTGACGCGGCGATTCTTGCCGCCGGACATGCCGGGAACGGTGCTTTCTGGCTCAATCCCAACACGGGAAAATGGAGCGGAACAACTTATTACGGAGAATTTCCTTGGTGGGCAAGTCAGTACAACGACCGCCAAGCCGTCGATTTCCGTATTGCGAATATCGTATGGGAACCGGTATTTCCTCGCGGGATGTACACATTCTTGCCAGACTGGCGGGATATGGTTTTCAAATATAAATTTGATGACGACCGCAACAACAAGTACCGCCGTTTCATCACCAGCCCTTTCGTGAACGATGAAGTGAATGCGCTTGCCGAAGAAGCATTGAACAAGAGTTCAATCGGCATGGACGACATTACTGACTTATTGGCACTGACTTATTATGCCGGCAACTACGCACATAAATCCGTACAGGAATGTGCAATGGAAATGCAGGATACCTACGTGCGCATTGACCGTAGCATTGCCAACCTGCTCGAACTGCTCGACAGGAAAGTGGGCTTGCAGAACGTGCTCATCTTCGTCACTTCCACCGGATATACAGACAGCGAATCGTCTGATTCGGGATTATACAAAATTCCCGGAGGAGAGTTCTACCTCAACCGTTGCGCCGCTTTGCTGAATATGTATCTGATGGCTACGTACGGAGAAGGAAAGTATGTGGAAACTTATCACAACCAACAGATTTATCTGAATCATAAGTTGCTGGAACAAAAGCAACTCAATCTGACGGAAGTACAAGAGAAGTCCGCCGAATTCCTGATGCAATTCAGTGGAGTGAATGAGGCATATTCCGCCAACAGGCTTCTGTTGGGTTCGTGGACTCCGGAAATCCACAAAATACGTAACGGATATCATCGTAAACGCTCGGGGGATCTGGTAATCGATGTTCTTCCCGGATGGTCAATCGTTGACGAGAACAGCCACGAGAACAAGGTGGTACGCCATTCGTTCATCCCCTCACCGCTGATTTTCATCGGTCACTCGGTGAAACCGGCTATCATACAGACTCCTGTAACCATTGAACATATTGCGCCTACACTGGCTCATTTCATACGTATCCGGGCTCCCAATGCCTGCAACTCCGCCCCTATTACCGACTTGCGGTAAAAGTTTACTCATAAAAACAGGGTGCAAAACATAAATAAATCAGCATTTTAATGTAACTTTGCAGGGATTATCCACCATGGATTCCACAGATTCACTCAGATTGAAAAGAAAAATCTGTGTCCTGTATAAAAGATCCGTGAGAATCTGTGAAATCCGTGGTGCAAAAAAGATAAATAATAAACTAAATAATAGAACATGGGATTTAATGAATTTTTAAGCTCGATTTTCGGAAACAAATCCACACGAGACATGAAAGAAATCAAGCCCTGGGTGGAGAAGATTAAAGCTGCCTACCCAGAGGTTGAGAAACTGGATAACGACGCACTCCGCGCAAAAACGGAAGAACTCAAAAAATATATCCGCGAATCAGCAACCGCCGAACGTGCGAAAGTAGAAGAACTGAAAGCGAGTATCGAAAGCCTTGAACTGGAAGACCGCGAAGAAGTATTTGCGCAAATAGACAAGATAGAAAAAGAAATTCTGGAGAAATATGAAAAAGCATTGGACGAAGTATTGCCCGTTGCTTTCTCCATCGTTAAGGCAACTGCCAAACGTTTTGCCGAAAATGAAGAAATTGTAGTGACTGCCACGGAATTCGACCGCCAGCTCGCTACAACAAAGGATTTTGTACGCATCGAGGGAGACAAAGCCATTTATCAGAATCACTGGATAGCCGGTGGTAACGACACGGTGTGGAACATGGTTCACTACGACGTACAGTTGTTTGGTGGTGTCGTTCTCCATAAAGGCAAGATTGCGGAAATGGCAACCGGTGAAGGTAAGACATTGGTAGCTACCCTCCCGGTATTCCTGAACGCATTGACCGGAAACGGTGTTCATGTGGTAACCGTGAACGACTATCTGGCAAAACGTGACTCCGAATGGATGGGGCCTCTCTATATGTTCCACGGTCTGAGTGTGGATTGTATCGACCGCCATCAACCGAACTCCGACGCACGTCGTCAGGCATATCTGGCCGATATCACTTTCGGAACGAACAACGAATTCGGTTTCGATTACCTGCGTGACAATATGGCTATCAGTCCGAAAGACCTTGTACAACGTCAACACAACTACGCGATTGTCGATGAGGTTGACTCCGTATTGATTGACGACGCACGTACTCCGTTGATTATTTCCGGTCCTGTGCCGAAAGGCGATGACCAATTATTCGAACAACTCCGTCCGTTGGTTGAACGTCTGGTAGAAGCGCAGAAGATATTGGCTACCAAATATTTGTCTGAGGCCAAGAAGCTGATCGCAACCGGTGACAAGAAAGATATGGAAGAGGGATTCCTCGCTTTGTACCGGAGTCATAAGGCATTGCCTAAAAATAAAGCGTTGATTAAGTTCTTGAGTGAGCAAGGCATCAAGGCCGGTATGCTCAAGACAGAGGAAATTTATATGGAGCAGAACAACAAGCGTATGCATGAGGTGACTGATCCGTTGTATTTCGTCATCGACGAGAAGCTGAACAGCGTAGATTTGACAGACAAAGGTGTAGACCTGATTACCGGCAACTCAGAAGACCCGACCTTGTTCGTACTCCCCGATATCGCCGGACAACTCTCGGAACTGGAGAATGTGCCGGACCTGACTAACGAGGAAAAACTTCAGAAGAAGGACGAACTACTGACTAACTACGCCATTAAATCGGAACGCGTACATACGATCAACCAATTATTGAAGGCGTACACCATGTTCGAGAAAGATGACGAGTATGTGGTTATCGACGGACAAGTGAAGATTGTAGACGAACAGACCGGACGTATCATGGAAGGCCGCCGCTATTCTGACGGACTGCATCAGGCTATCGAAGCAAAGGAACGCGTGAAAGTGGAAGCTGCTACGCAGACTTTCGCCACGATTACTTTGCAGAACTACTTCCGTATGTATCACAAGCTGTCCGGTATGACCGGTACTGCCGAAACGGAAGCTGGTGAACTTTGGGACATCTACAAGCTGGACGTAGTCGTTATCCCGACAAACCGCCCCATTGCCCGCAATGACATGAATGACCGCGTTTACAAGACCAAACGCGAAAAGTATAAAGCCGTCATCGAAGAAATCGAGAAAATGGTAGAAGCCGGCCGCCCTGTGCTGGTAGGTACCACCTCCGTAGAGATCTCCGAAATGCTGAGCAAGATGTTGACCATGCGTAAGATTGAGCACAACGTTTTGAACGCAAAGCTGCACCAGAAGGAAGCCGACATCGTGGCCAAAGCCGGTTTGAGCTGCGCCGTAACCATTGCCACCAACATGGCAGGTCGTGGTACGGACATCAAGCTGAGCCCGGAAGTGAAAGCTGCGGGCGGTCTTGCCATTATCGGTACGGAACGCCACGAATCGCGTCGTGTAGACCGCCAGTTGCGTGGTCGTGCCGGACGTCAGGGCGACCCCGGTTCATCCGTATTCTTCGTATCTCTGGAAGACGACCTGATGCGTCTGTTCTCCTCCGACCGTATCGCCGGCGTAATGGACAGGCTCGGCTTCAAGGAAGGTGAGATGATTGAGCACAGCATGATCTCCAAATCCATCGAACGCGCACAGAAGAAAGTGGAAGAAAACAACTTCGGCATCCGTAAACGTTTGTTGGAATATGACGACGTGATGAACAAGCAGCGTACCGTAGTCTACACCAAACGCCGCCACGCTTTAATGGGCGAACGTATCGGCATGGATATTGTGAACATGATTTGGGACCGTTGCGCCAATGCCATCGAGGCTCCTACTTATGAAGACTGCAAAATGGACCTGCTCCAGACTCTCGCTATGGAAACTCCGTTCACTGAAGAGGAATTCCGCAGCGAGAAAAAAGAGAAACTTGCCGACAAGGCCTTCGACGCCGCTATGGAACTCTTCAAGCGCAAGACCGAACGTATGGCGCAAATCGCTTATCCGGTCATCAAGCAGGTCTACGAAAATCAGGGACATATGTACGAAAACATTCTGATACCTATCACCGACGGCAAGCGCATGTATAACATCTCCTGCAACCTGAAAGCGGCCTATGAAAGCGAATGTAAGGAAGTGGTGAAATCATTTGAGAAGTCGATCCTGCTGCACGTCATCGACGAAGCATGGAAAGAAAACCTGCGCGAGCTGGACGATCTGAAACATTCCGTACAGAATGCCAGCTACGAACAGAAAGACCCGCTGTTGATTTACAAGCTGGAGTCTGTGAACCTGTTCGACACGATGGTAGACAAGATAAACAACCAGACAGTCTCCATCCTGATGCGCGGACAAATCCCGGTACAGGAACCGCAGGAGGTTCGTCAGGCCGCCCCTGAACAACGTCAGGACCTCAGCAAGTATCGCGAACAAAAGCAAGACCTGAGCGATCCCAACCAACAGGCTGCCGCCCAGCATGACACACGCGAACAGCAGAAACGTGAACCTATCCGCGCAGAAAAGACAGTGGGACGCAACGATCCCTGTCCTTGCGGAAGCGGCAAGAAGTATAAGAATTGCCATGGGAAAAATGCGTAAATAGCGGAATAGTGATTAGCGGTTCACTAATCACTTCACTAATCACTAACAAAAGCCTCGAACGGTTAAAAACTGTTCGGGGCTTTTATTTATTCAAGTAAAAGATTACTTTTGTTTTCAGAACAAAGAATAAAGGCTATGGCTAAATACTATCATTATCTGTTATTGTCTTGTTTGCTACTTTTGGCAGGCTGCCAAAGCGTTGAATATCTCGCTATCGACTATATGCTACCGGCGGATGTCAGTTTCCCGCCAAGCCTGAAGCGGGTGGGCGTCGTCAACAACATGCCCGAAGTTCCGGAAAACAAACCTATCCTCGCCAAAGAGAAGAAGAAAGACGACTTTGAAATAGCCCGGAAGGTGGACTATTACAACGGCAATGCCACCATTGCCACCGAAACACTTGCCGAAGCGCTTGCTGATGAGAACTACTTCAACGAAGTGATAATCTGCGACTCTGCCCTGCGCACCGGCGACATCACTCCGCGAGAGGCAATGCTATCACAGGAAGAAGTGAACCGGCTGGTGGATAATCTGGACGTAGATTTCCTCATCGCACTGGAAAACGTGCAGATACACACCACCCGCAAAATAAAGTATATGCGCGACTGGGGTGTCTACTACGGAACGGTGGACGCCAAAGTCTATCCCACCGTCAGTGTCTATCTGCCCAATCGCGGCACACCTATGGTGACCGTCAACAGTAAAGACAGCATCTTCTGGGAGGAAGCCGGAAACGGGCCTTTCGTACAGTCCCACCTCATCAGCGAAGAAGACGTGATAAAACAAGCCTCTGAATTTGCCGGAACCATCCCCGTAAAGAAGCTGTTGCCCTATTGGAAAACAGCAAGCCGATACCTCTTCTGCGGCGGTTCGGTGAATATGCGCGATGCCGCCGTATATGTCAGGGAGAAGCAATGGGAAACCGCCATCGACTTGTGGAAGCAGACCTACGCTACCAAAAAAGGGAAGAAAAAGATGCAGGCTGCCTATAATCTGGCTGTCGGCTACGAGATGCTGGACAGCATCACCACTGCTGTCGGCTGGGCTTTGAAAGCACAAGCCGAAGCACGCATTGTGGACGGCGTAGACAAAAAAGATTTGACTCAGCTGACCCAGACAGACCTCCCCAACTACGTCCTCACAACCCTTTACGTCACCGAATTAAAAGAACGTGAAGAAGGCTTGGCACGCCTAAACATGCAAATGCAACGATTTAATAATGATTTTTAGTCAAATACAGTAAATGTAACTGTTTTTTTTATACCTTTGAACATCCATTTAGTAAAGAAAAGCAATTATGAAACTCAGTCAACCGGCATTATCTCTCCTCGAAGAAACCATTAAACAGGCAATCGGCAAGTACACTTGCGGTTGCGAACAAACAATCGTTACGGATATTCATCTGCAAGCAAACCAAAGTTCGGGCGAATTCTGCATTTTCGATGATGACGACAGGGAGCTTTCCAGCACCGTTATCGAAGAATGGATGACTTATGAAGGCGATGACTTCTATGAGAACATAGAACGCATCCTGAGCAACCTGCTCTGCAATATGAAGAGCAAGGATACCTTTGACAAGCTGACTATCATGAAGCCTTTCTCCTTCGTGCTGGTGGATGATGACAAAGAGACCATAGCCGAACTCCTGCTGCTGGACGACGACACTCTGCTGGTAAACGAAGAATTGTTGAAAGGGCTGGATGAAGAGTTGGACGCTTTTCTGAAAGACTTATTGGAGAAATAGGCAGTCGGAGTTGCCAAAGACCATAATCGAAAGGTAATTATATATTGCCTTACAATGTGAATCCTTGTTAAACAATAGAGTATATCAAACTATAATCCCCCTATAAACAATTAAAGATTTATAGGGGGATTTGCTGTAAGATAATATAGTCACCTATCGGAAATACCGCTTACGCCTTTTTCAAAGCAGCAATGCTTTCTTTCAATGAGTTGATGATGCTCTCCGCATCCGCCTGTTTCTTGCGTTCCATTTCAATAACGGCAGCCGGAGCATTGTTCACGAACTTCTCGTTGCTCAGCTTCTTCAAGACTCCCTGCAAGAAACCCTCCTTATGTTTCAGTTCGGCTTCCATACGGGCTATTTCGGCTTCCACATCAATCATGTTACCCAAAGGAACGGCATATTCCGTTGTACCCACCATGAAGGCGGCAGCACCGTCGGCTTTCGCCTCAACCACGCTTATGGCAGAGAGGTTGCACATCTTCACGATGACGGCATCGAAAGCAGCCACCGGATTTTCGCCGACAACCTGCAACTCCAATGCCTCCTTCTGGGCAATGTTCTTCTGCAGGCGGATAGAGCGTACATTACTGATGACCTCTTTCACCACCTCGAACTGCTGCACAAAGGCTTCATCAACTTCCGTTGACATGGAAATAGGACTCACCATAAGGCTCTCCCCGTCTTTACGGTCGATGATATGCTGCCACAGTTCCTCGGTGATGAACGGCATGAACGGATGCAGCAGATGCAACAGGTTATCGAAGAAGCCGATAGTCGTTTCGTACACCTTTTTGTTGATGGGCTGACCATAAGCAGGCTTGATCATCTCCAGATACCAGGAAGAGAACTCGTCCCAGAAGAGCTTGTACACTGCCATTAACGCTTCACTCAAACGATACTTGCCAAACAAGTCCGCCACTTCGGCAGCTACGGCATTCTGTTTGGACTCAAACCAGCGCATTGCCAGTCCGGCAGCTTCCGGCATGGGCACTTCGGCACTTACTTCCCAACCCTTGATCAGACGGAAAGCATTCCATATTTTGTTGTTGAAGTTACGTCCCTGTTCACAAAGCGCATCGTCAAAGAGGATGTCATTGCCGGCGGGAGCCGAAAGCATCATACCCATACGCACACCGTCGGCGCCGTAACGGTCTATCAGATCCAGCGGGTCGGGTGAATTGCCGAGCGACTTGGACATCTTGCGTCCCAGTTTGTCGCGTACGATACCGGTGAAGTAAACATTCTTGAACGGCATCTTGCCTTCGTATTCATAGCCCGCCATAATCATGCGCGCCACCCAGAAGAAGATAATGTCCGGCCCGGTCACAAGGTCGCTGGTGGGATAATAATAGTTGATTTCCTCGTTGCCCGGATTCAGGATGCCGTCGAACAGAGAGATGGGCCACAGCCAGGAAGAAAACCATGTGTCGAGGCAGTCCTCGTCCTGACGCAGATCTTCCGCTTTAAGAGCAGGATTTCCCGTCTTCTCCTGTGCCAGCTTCAATGCCTCTTCGGGAGTGGCTGCCACCACATATCCGCCTTCCGGCAGGAAATAGGCAGGAATACGGTGTCCCCACCACAACTGGCGGCTGATGCACCAGTCCTTGATGTTCTCCAGCCAGTTCTTATAGGTATTCTTGTATTTGGCAGGGTAGAATTTCAGGTCATCGTTCATCACCGGAGGCAAAGCCATGTCGGCAAAGTGCTGCATCTTGAGGAACCACTGCATGGAGAGCTTCGGTTCGATTGCCACATTGGTACGCTCGGAGAAGCCGACCTTGTTGGTATAGGCCTCCACCTTTTCCAACAGTCCAGCATGCTGCAAATCCTTTTCTATCTGCTCGCGTACATCGAAACGGTCCATACCGACATAGAGTCCGGCAGCTTCGCTCAATGTTCCGTTGTCATTGAAGATGTCGATGGCAGGCAGGTTGTATTTCTCGCCCAGCATATAGTCATTTACGTCGTGCGCGGGAGTTACTTTCAGACAGCCCGTACCAAACTCTACATCCACATAATCGTCCTGTATAACGGGGATAACCCGGTTCACCAGCGGCACAATCACTTTCTTGCCCTTCAACCATTGGTTCTTCGGGTCGGCAGGGTTAATGCACATCGCCGTATCACCCATGATTGTTTCGGGACGCGTAGTAGCCACTACGGCATAACGCCTGCCGGAAGCATCACGATGAACCACCTCACCTTCGGCCCCCGTCTCACCGGACATGTCATCATCGGCAACGTAGTATTTCAGATAATACAATTTGCTATGTTCTTCCTTGTAGATAACCTCTTCATCGCTGAGGGCGGTGAGCGCCTTCGGATCCCAGTTCACCATGCGTACGCCACGATAGATCAGGCCTTTATTGTAGAGGTCTACAAATACTTTGAGCACGCTTTCGCTACGCTTCTCGTCCATGGTAAAAGCAGTACGGTCCCAGTCGCAGGAAGCACCCAGCTTGCGGAGTTGTTTCAGGATGATACCGCCATGTTCGTCCGTCCATTCCCAAGCATGTTTCAGGAATTCATCACGAGTAAGATCCGTTTTCTTGATACCCTGTGCGGCAAGTTTGTTCACAACCTTGGCTTCGGTGGCAATGGAAGCGTGGTCCGTACCCGGAACCCAGCAGGCGTTCTTGCCTTCCATACGTGCGCGACGTACAAGAATATCCTGAATGGTATTATTAAGCATGTGTCCCATGTGGAGCACACCGGTGACGTTAGGGGGCGGAATGACGATGGTGTAAGGCTCACGACCATCGGGTTTAGAACTGAATAATTTGTGGTCCAACCAATACTGGTACCACTTTCCCTCTACGTCAGCGGGATTGTACTTACTTGCTAATTCCATGTTTCTAAAATCTATATTTTGTTATAATGGGCGCAAAATTAATAAATTAATAGCTTTATACGGCAAAAGCAATGAAAAGAATTACATACCTTTGCTTCACAAATGATAATTTTATATGAAGTTATCGGAACAAGCACGCAGTGCCGCACCGGTTTCAACAGATGAAACTGAAAATCCAAAGCATGCGGCAGGCGAAGCACATAAGGGAAAAGTAAGATGAAGCATAACATAGGCATATCAGGAATAAGGGTCAAAAGCAATTCATTACTTTTGGCACTTTTTTTACTGCTTGTATGGTGTGTACAGATAGTGCCCGGCTTGGGAAATGCTTATGCCCAATATGTGTATCCGGCTATTGCCCGGGTACTTTCCTCTTTCTCCCGACTGGTACCATTTGCCATCGGCGACTTGTTCATTGCGCTAAGCATCGCCGGCCTGCTTCTTTACCCTGTCTATGCGCGCCACATCCGCAAGCAGAGGTGGAAGTCCATTCTGCTTGCAGACGCCAAGTATCTTCTATGGGTGTACGTATGGTTCTATCTGGCATGGGGATTGAACTACTCGCAAAAGAACTTCTACGAACGGACACACATCCCCTATATCGCGTACACTCCCGAAAACTTCCAGAAGTATGTAGACAGCTACATCAAAAATCTGAACGGTTCTTACACAGACATTACATCCATCGACGAAACGTTGGCGTGCCATGAAAGCGTACGGGCATACAATCAAATCAGTGACTCGTTAGGAGTGCATCGCCCTTTTCACCAATCACCTCGCGTAAAGACAATGCTGTTCACCCCCTTGATTTCGATGGTAGGCGTCACCGGCAGCATGGGGCCTTTCTTCTGTGAATTCACCCTGAACGGCGACTTGCTTCCTTCGCAATACCCCGCCACTTACGCACACGAGCTTGCCCACCTGCTGGGCATCACCAGCGAAGCAGAAGCCAACTTCTACGCCTATCAGGTATGTAACCGTTCGCAGGTGAAGGAGATTCGCTTCAGCGGCTATTTCTCCATATTGCCGCATGTGCTGGGCAATGCCCGGAGACTGATGAGCGAGGAAGAATATGCACAACTCCTCCAGCGCATACGTCCCGAAATTATCGGACTGGCGCAAACAAACAGCGAATACTGGATGAAGAAATACAACCCCGTAATCGGCAGTATTCAGGACCGGATATACGACTTATACCTGAAAGGCAACAAAATAGAAAGCGGACGGAAAAATTATTCGGAGGTAGTAGGTCTGCTGATTTCGTATGAGGAGTGGAAGAAAAATCGTATCTTTGCACCAGTCATTAACCAACAGTAATCCATGCAACATACAAGAAAAGAACAAATGGAGGCTTTCGGCCGCTTCCTCGATATACTCGACGAACTGCGGGTGAAATGTCCCTGGGACAAGAAGCAGACCAATGAAAGCCTGCGTCCCAACACCATTGAAGAGACTTATGAACTTTGTGACGCCCTGATGCGCGACGACAAGCAGGAAATCTGCAAAGAACTGGGAGACGTATTGCTTCATGTGGCTTTCTACGCCAAAATAGGTTCGGAAACCGGAGATTTTGACATAAAGGATGTATGCGACCGCCTTTGCGAGAAGCTGATTTTCCGTCATCCCCACGTATTCGGCGATGTGAAAGCCGAGACTGCCGGACAAGTTTCCGAGAACTGGGAACAGCTGAAACTCAAGGAAAAAGGTGGCAACAAAACGGTACTAAGCGGTGTGCCCGCCGCCCTACCCTCGCTCATCAAGGCATATCGCATTCAGGACAAAGCCCGCAATGTGGGTTTCGACTGGGAAGAACGCGAACAGGTGTGGGATAAAGTGAAAGAGGAAATACAGGAATTTCAGGATGAAGTGGCCCACATGGACAAGCAGAAAGCGGAAGAGGAATTTGGAGATGTAATGTTCAGCCTCATCAATGCCGCCCGCCTGTACAAAATAAATCCTGATAATGCCTTGGAACACACTAACCAGAAGTTTATCCGCCGCTTCAACTATGTAGAGGCACACAGCATCAAGGAAGGCAAAAACCTGCACGATATGACACTGGAAGAGATGGACAAACTGTGGGAAGAGGCCAAAGCATTGGAGAATAAAAAATAGATCATCCGTTTGGGTCAAACAGATGATCTATCAGCCTTCAACACATCATCCGTTTCGTACAAACGGATGATGTGTTTTTATCTCTTGTCTGGTTGGCGTTTCGGAGCCTTACCTTTGTTGTCATTATGCCGCATCCCTTTCAGCAGCTCCCGGTGAAAACGCATCTCGGCTTTCTGCACCAGATATAGTTTCTTGGCAGACAATATCTTCTTGAACCTAACGAAATAAGTCTTATCCAAACGGTCGGAAGCGATACGTGCATCATACACGCCTTCCATAATCGCATCATATTGGGCTTCAGTGGTCTTTTCGTCTTTTCCCTGACGGATCAAGTTCCACGCCTTATCGTTCTGCTCTTTCTTCTTGTCCTGCAATTCAAAGTAAAGGGGGAAAAACTTAGCCGCCTCTTCCTTGGTCAATCCGGCTTTCTCTGTAATATATGCTTGCTGTTTGGCACGAAACTCTGTGGGAGACAAATGCTGCTGGCATCCGTCCGCAGCCCAAAGCACCGGTGCGAAACCGCACATCATAATTAGTAAAACAATCAGCTTTTTCATTTCTTCTTCAATCGGTTAAAGTTATTACAGCCTCATTCTGCATCAGAATCGGCCAAATAGACGTATAATGAGTAGTCGTCAAGCATAGTGTTGTCCACTGCCATGTCGATGTATTCCATTTCTACCTCGGTTTCATCGGCAGCCATACAGTCTGATGCAGCCGGAGCATGGTTGGAGGAAGCTACGCGGATAATCAATGCCGCACCTACAAACATGGCCGCCATATATACCCAAGGCTTTGCTCTTTCCCACATTGTAACCTCTTTCTTCTCGGAAGCAGGTTTCTCTTTTTCGGGAAGCCGGTTCATAATCTCCGAAGTGAGATTCTCAAAGTATCCTTCGGGAACATGAAAAGCATTTTCCGTCCCAATCTTTTTGAGCATGTAATCTTCTTCTTTCATAAGCTCTTCTCCTCTCTGTTTGGTTAGACTTTTTTTCACGTTAAAGGTTTAATCATCTTCTCCTAATATCTTCTCTATTTTTTTCACCGCATGATGATAGGATGCTTTCAAAGCGCCTACGGAAGTACCGAAGATCTCGGACATCTGCTCGTATTTCATCTCCTGGTAGTACTTCAGGTTGAACACCATGCGTTGCTTTTCGGGCAAGGTGAGCAACGCTTTCTGCAAAGCCATCTGAGCCTTGTCGCCCGAAAAGTAAGGGTCGCTCTCCAGCCTCTGAAGGGAATCGGCTTCGGGATCGTCCAATGAAACGGTGTTGACCGCCCGCTGTTTATTCAGAAAAGTGAGGCACTCGTTCAACGCAATACGATAGAGCCACGTGGAGAGCCTCGCCTCCGCCCGGAAATAATCGATATTGATCCATGCCTTGATAAAGGTGTTCTGAAGCAAGTCGTTAGCATCTTCATGCGAAAGCACCATACGCCGGATTTGCCAGTATAACTGCTCGCTGTATTGCGCCACAATCATCTCAAACCCCTGCTTCTGCGTACTTTCCTCCTGAAGAAGTGCCAGCACTTCACGTTCATTATAAGAAGGATTCATATATTCTATTCACATTTATAGCTTTACACCGACAAAGATAGTAAAAGTTTAATTCACACCGATATGCAAAGCGTTTCTTTGGCAAGCTGTGTATTCGGAAAAAACGGACGCGCCTCTTCCAGCAGCACCTGCTCGTCATCGTAACGGGCTGAAAAATGACCTATCAGCAGCTTCTTCACTTCTGCGTCGCGAGCTATCTGTGCGGCCTGCGAGGCAGTGGTATGAAAAGTCTCTTTAGCACGCGGAGCGGCATCCTCGGCGAAAGTGGCCTCATGGAAAAGCAGATCGACTCCTTTTATCTGTTCCGTTATGGAAGGAAGATAAATCGTATCCGAACAATAGGCATAACGGCGTGGAGCAGCCGAGGGACGGGTGAGACGGGCATTGGGTATCACCTCTCCTTCCGGCGTAACGTAATCCGCACCGTTCTTGATACGGTTCAGCTCGTACACCGGCACTTGATAGAAGTCTATCATGTCGCGCAGGATATGATTGGGGCGCGGCTTCTCGGCAAACAGAAAACCGCAGCAAGGCATGCGGTGCCGCAAAGGAATGGTTGTCACCGTAAGCGAACGGTCTTCATAAATCAAGGCGGCTTCTTTCGTCTCGAACGCGTGGAAGAAGATTTTATAGGTCATCTGATGATTGAAGAATGCAAGCATCGGCGTAAGAAGTTCTTCCAAACCTTTGGGAGAGTGGATATGCAGGTCGGCTGTACGCCCCAAGAGATTAAGTGTGGATATCAGTCCCGGCAGCCCGAAGCAGTGGTCGCCATGCAAGTGGGAGATGAAGATACGGTTCAGACGCGAGAACTTGAGACGTGACTTGCGGAATTGCAACTGTGCGCCTTCTCCACAGTCTATCATAAAAAGTTTGTCACGTAAGTTCACTACCTGCGAAGTAGGAAAATGACGGGTGGTAGGCAATGCCGAACCGGAGCCGAGAATATGTAGTTCGAATTTCTCCATGATGATGCAAAGATAAGGGTATTCATCACAGAATATATAGATTTTACGTTTTTTTGTTGAGATATGGAGTTAATCCCTCCCCTGTACTCCTCCTCCCAAAAAGAAAGGGTACTTGTGTTTGCCACAAGCACCCTTACCTTATTTATATAGAGAAGCAATTACTTCTTTCCGGCTTCCATCTGCTCTTTCAAAGCAGCCAAAGCGTCGATGTCGCCCAAAGTAGTAGAAGCAGCCTGGTTTTGGATTGAAGCAGAAGCTTCTTCTCTCTTACCGGTAGACTTCTTGGCAGCTTTCTTTTCTGCTCTTTCTTCTGCCTTAGCTACATCTTCGAAGATACGGCTGTGAGACAGGATGATGCGCTTAGCGTCCTTATTGAACTCGATAACTTTGAATTCGAGTTTCTCGTCCAACTGAGCTTGTGAGCCGTCTTCCTTAACGAGGTGTTTCGGAGTAGCGAAACCTTCTACACCATAAGGCAGAGCAACTACTGCACCCTTATCCAGCATTTCGATGATAGTACCTTCGTGTACTGAACCTACTGTGAATACAGTTTCGAATACATCCCAGGGGTTTTCTTCGAGTTGCTTGTGACCGAGGCTCAAGCGACGGTTTTCTTTGTCGATCTCCAACACCTGTACATCAATATCCGCACCGATCTGAGTGAATTCGGAAGGATGTTTAACCTTCTTAGTCCAAGACAGGTCAGAGATGTGGATCAAACCGTCAACACCTTCTTCGATTTCTACGAATACACCGAAGTTAGTGAAGTTGCGAACCTTAGCTGTGTGCTTAGAACCGATAGGATATTTCTCTTCGATAGTTTCCCAAGGATCAGCTTTCAGTTGCTTGATACCGAGAGACATCTTACGTTCTTCGCGGTCCAAAGTCAGAACTACTGCTTCAACTTCGTCACCTACCTTCATGAAGTCTTGTGCAGAACGCAAGTGCTGTGACC